>Ga0073928_10003211_pt1 | contig 26223 bp, 15 predicted proteins | sample PaiPotPPA55metaG_FD_76969 | JGI IMG/M metagenome (GOLD analysis project Ga0073928, IMG submission 76969) | Iron sulfur acid spring bacterial and archeal communities from Banff, Canada, to study Microbial Dark Matter (Phase II) - Paint Pots PPA... ...
ACCGCCACACTCGAAGCGCCGGCGGGGGCCAACGGAAATACTGCGTGTCTCACCGGAAGTAGCCCCGTTCGCAGCTATAAAGTCAGTCTGACTTTGAAACGGAACGAAACCTTCTTAGGGCAGGCAGCGAACCAACGATTGATTTATCAGTGCGCCCCCGTGGAATCACCGCTCGACTGCCGCCCACTCAACCTTTGGGGCCCGCTTGTCTTCGACATGACCGGCCAATCACTGCAGTCTGCTCTGCAAGGCTTTTTCGAGGGTATCTTCCATCAGGCGAATTTGTCGCAGCTCAATATAGACGCGGGGATTTCACTCATCTGGACCAAGGGCTCGATGACCGGAGTCACTCCGTTCTCAATCCTGCCCGCGGATATAAAGCCAGGTATGGGAACCCTACCCGAACTCGTCCAGTTTGTTAATGACAAATGCAACGAACTTGTCGGCGACACCGCGGTTCGCCCTTCGGAAACCGATTCAGCCTCGATTCGACTTCGCGTCAAAATCACGGCCGCCGACAAAGACACTGCCTCCGGATCACGCACTTTGATAGATGCGCCAGCCACCGATTTCGAACTACCCGCCAAAATGGCGGGACCTCTTACAAGGAGCACTCTTACAGCTGCTATGACCAATGGCGCCAAGCCCGCAGCCGCTGTCTTGCCGCGGGCTGCGCTGGAGATGGCTCCGCAGTCCATCTCCGACGACATCCTGAATTACTGCATCTCGCTCGACACTACCGACAATCCGGTCATGAAGGACTGCAACGCATTCGTGAAGAATGTCGGTTCGCATTTGGGCGTCACGATCCCCGACCTTGACGCCGATGGAATAGTCGATTCCTTTACCTCGGCGCCCTTCAGCAAGACCACGATGGATCCGGCCACGGCCATGTTATGGGCAAGGGACGGGCTGGTGGTAGCCGGAATGAAGAAGTCTGAACTCAATCCAGCCTACGGAACCAAATACGATCACGGTCACTTAGCTATAGTTCACTCGACGGAAGATCCCGCCCATCCTGGCTATCCTATGGCCTCTTGGGGTTCGCTGGGCGGTAGAGGGAAATCCAACACATCGATCCGATATTCTTTCCCCGCAGCAGCATGCAACGATCACGCGGTGCATTTTGCGTTTGCAGCAACCAGTTAAAGCGCCAGATTTCCAGCTCGCGTATCGCCCTGCAGCCAATCAAGCCTGGGCTGTGTGCCTGACTACGATCTCATTAACATCGACATCCGACGGCTCATCAATCGCAAACGGGATCGCCCGAGCGATCGCATCCGGCGATATCGCCATCTTATTTCGCGCCGCCAGAGTCTGAGCCTTTGCCCCGGGATTGGTCATGGATTCAGCAAAATCGGTATTGGCTGGTGCGTCCGGTGCATGCAATCACGGCCGATACCGACGAGATTGAGATTCTGGGAAACCGACGGAGACAAGAGCGCGCGAAAGATGGCGGGCAAGCTCAAGAATACAATTCCGAACGAAAAACGGCTTCTCGCGGCTTCTCAATAAGCACTTACGCAGATCCATTTCGGTCGCTCGCATTCGGACGCCTGATGATCGCGGAAGACTGCACTATTGGCGTTGCACGGAAGGCTGCTCGGAACGGAGATGGAAGGTGCCGGCATTTTTCATCCAGCATTCTTCTATGGGAATTCTTCGCATTCCGCGATCGTACTCAAAGGACTGTCGGACAGGGCCGACAAGAAGAAGGTCGTGCACGATTTATGCGAACGAAATCAAGCACAGCGTCAAAAAGCGTCGTCGGACAATCGATTTCAGAAACCGGACGACTCTGCCCAGAATTCGCCACCAAATTCATCTAAATAGGAAATCCTGAGGTTCGGCCCCGCGAATCGTAGAAGCGCGAATCCGTGAATCCCTCCACCGTCCGGTGGTGGTGCGCTTCTCTCGTCAACCTTTTCGATTGGAATCGCAGGGAACGGGGCGGGCCCGTACGGAACCGTCACCGGAATCGCACCGTGGCCGATACATCTCGGCTTGATGCCCATATTTTCTCCGAGAATGATGCATTTGTGCTCGTGGCCCCAGAACCAAGCGAACACTTCGGGAAGAAGCGCCGCGGTTTTCTTCAGAAGAGTTCGATTCGCCGCACGCGATTCGTATGGGGAGAACAGTTGGTGGTGCGACAGCACGATCGATTTCGAACTCTTGCCATCAAGCTGCGCCACGAGCCAATCCCGCTGTGGGTCCTGAAGGCCGTAGTCTTCGTAGCCGGAGTCGAGCCCCACGAGTTGCCAGTATTCATTTCGTAGATTGAAATAGCTTGCGTCCTGCCCGAGTTTGGGTAGCAAAGAATCGAAATACCCATACCCGCCGCTGTACATGTCGTGATTCCCATTGAGGGAAAAATATCTGCAATCAGCCTGCGCCGGTCCGTGCTTCGCAATGACATCAAGAAAGCGCGTCTGGACCTCATGCGGCGTTCCCGAATAATAGATATCACCCAGATGAATGACGTGCGTGGGCTTGCAATCTCGGATCCTCTCCATCACCCGCTCGGCGGTAGGTTGCCCTGTCCCCCAATCGCCCACAACAGCGACCACCGCATCTTCACCGAGTGGGTATTGAAAGCTGGAAGCACTTGAGTGCTTGATGAATCGATGGTTTCCGCGAACCAGGGCCTTGAGCTTTTCATATGCGATTGTCAGCCAGCCAGGATCAGCCGGATCAAACGGAATCTCGAGAACGCCTCCCGCCGACGTCTCGATGTACTCAGCGTACGCGCTTTGGATCAAAGACAAGGCTTGGTTGGAAGGAATGTAGGGCTCGGCTTGAACGCCACCGTCGACTGTCTCCTGGGTGGACGGATGAACCTCCTGTTCCATGCGAGCCCAGTCCAGAGCTGAGGACAACGTATTCGCGATAATATCGCGACTGGCTTGATCCTGAGGAATCTCGCTCGGGACCGATGATTCTGCGAACGCGACGAAGCCGTTGCTAGATCGGAGCGCTTCGAGAGTTGCAGCCGCAATTTCAATTAAGAGCCGGCGATCTGTTAAAGGTAAAGTCATCGTCTCTCCGTTCTTCTAGCGTCCGAGCGATTGGACGCAACCGGACCTGTTCCTAAACCACGATGTCTTCGAAGATGCGAATGACCCGGCCACCCTTCGTCGCCGGCGTCGTCCCTTCGACATTTTCGAGCGTGCCTGGCGTTCCACCTTCAGCGAAATGATCGTGCTTTTTCAAGTCACCAAAACCCAGCCCCGTCTGCTTTTCGAGATCCGAAATTTTTAATTGAGTCGCTACAACGTCGAAGCTTTCCTCAAATCCCTTTAGGTCTTTGATCTCTTCTTGACCCAGGACGAACGCGGTAGCGGAAGGGGTCCCGTCCTGTCGCACTAATACGCAGACTTTCCAAAACTGTAACGGACAGCGAACTGCGTAATCCATCTTGTCGTTTTTGTATACGGGGTCATTCGAGGACAAAAGTGGGCCGGTGATCACGACCATGCGCCGCTTCTCTTTCTTCGCGTGTTTCTCCAGAAGAAACTGTTCGAGTCCCTGCCAGCGATCCTTTCCGCGGTTGAACGCCGAAGCCTGCAGCGAACAGTTCGTGAAGTGAAACGTGTCATTATTTGCCGCCGTCGCCTCCGCGACATTCGGTCCCCAGGCAGTGTCCTCGCGCCGCGTGAGGTGACCACGATCAATACCGGGTTCGAAGGCTCCTTGGCCCAATTGTTCCGACTTCAGAATCCTCGGATCGACATACCAGCGGTCGCCTTGACGTTTCCCGATCGCGGGACGTTGATCTCCGTCCACGTTGGCTGCCGAAAACCAAGCGGTGCGCCGCTGTTTATTCATGTACACGCTGTAGTGAAAGTATGCCAGTTCGAACGCGTCTTTATGCTGGCGAGACGACGATTCGACCTGTGCCGTGTCGGCCTTCATCGCGTCGGTAAGGGATGGCAGAGGAACGCTTATTTCGTCGAGGAAATGGGGATTGTAGCCCGGTCGAGTGCTGTAATCCTGGTCTACCACGACATTCTCGGCGCTTGCCTCAGGTTCGTCTTTCACCTCTCGCGGGCCGGCGGGGAGGTGCGGACGATCCGAGGGCGAAGGCGAGCCCAACGAAATGCTTATCTGGAGCGGAATCGTCCACGAAGTGAACTGCTCAACAACGGAAACAGGAGTCTGAAGAGTGTTCGAAGACCCGGTTCCAGGCGCGACCCTGCGCGTGGGTACAGCTTGTTCCGTACCATCGGCGGCCGTCCAGGCTGGCTCCCAATCGTTCGTAGCCTGAACCGAACCATCGAAATTCAGCAGCGGGGCAACACGACGATCTCGGGCCAGTTCAAACATCGGAACAGCGTAATTCGCCTTGAGATAGACTCCGCCAAAATGCAGGGCCACAACCTTGCCCGAATCGACGTCGATAATTGCCGAACCAGAATCCCCACCTAAGGTTGACGCGTCGTGCGTAACAGCATTCACCACATTTTCGAAACTCTGTATCTTTGAACGCTGCTGAACTTTGCCTGGCTGCAATCGTTTGACCAGGTAGGTCTTCTCGAAAATCTGATCCTGCAGAGTGAGATCATTTCGGTCGTCACGGGCCGGATAGCCGACCACGACGACGTTGTTTCCCAGTAATTCTTCAGGCGATTTAACGGACAAAGACAGCATTCTTCCCGACGGTAAACCTTCCACGCTCAAAATTGCCATGTCCCAATAGGGATGAACCATCGCGATCCCGGTGACTTTAAAATAATCGGAATGCTCCGTATCAGGTGAGTCCACCTCGCGTTTGAAGTCGACCGCCGATCCACCCGACTGATACTTGATATGGGTACCGAGGCCCTGGGAAAACAATTGCGCAACGTGCCGGTTGGTCATCAACAACCCTTTTCCGACGATGAATCCTGTCCCACCATAAGGAACGAACTGAGATAACGGGAGCTCAATTCGGCCGATCGCCGGAAGCAGGTTTCCAATCTTCGATTTAACGACGGCAGAATTTAGGCTCAGCCAAGGATCAGGAAGATCGTCGTACGAGCTTCCCCGGACAAAAACGACGGGACGGTATTTGGGCATGACAATCGCCTCAATTGCGAATTGTTCCGCGCCAGTTACCTCATGCAGGCGGTCGTCAATAAGTTTGCGGAGGCCCGATTCAACGGGTGGTTCGTTATCCGAGAAAGATGCTTGCGCTGATTTGGCCTGGCGCAACTCAATCGACTCGAGAGCATTCGCGGGCGCGACTTGTTTCAGCATCGTCTGGAGGCGTTTTGTCCGTTCAATTACATTCATAAACCACCTCGTTTTTCACTCACTGCTACTTTTGCAACTGCCCAAAACCGTCGCGGGCGCCAATCTCGTTGTTTCGCTACGGAGACGGCGATTTTGATGGCCTAATTTCCGGCCTCTCAACTCAACCGGCGTATGCGGGTCTTCTTGACGACCGGCGATTTCTTCTGTCGTTCTGCAAACTTCTCAGCCTTTGTCCGGTCGATATAGACGCGACCAAACTTTTCGCCATCGGCATACGTCACTGTCACTGACCAGTGATGATGTTTGCGGCGTTGGTCTCTGCTGAAGCTTGTAATTCTGCGCTTGGGCACCAAAGCACTCCGAGTGGAATACGTATCGTAGTATGTCTTTTCGAAGCAACTAAAAGGTTGTCCATTTTTAGGTCTGCGACTCAGCGAGCCGCATCGTCACTCCCGTAACTCGACCGACAATTTCCGCCTCGCGCGGATACGGGAATCTGCGAATCTCGCATCGCGAGTTGGGATAGGGGACCGCAAGCAAATGACCCTCTCGGATTTCGCACCAGCTGCAGATATACTCATCGCGCAGTTCTATGAAAAAAATTGGTCTGTCGTGTTCGTTTTCCTAGTGGACGGGAAGAACGACGGTGCTTGCTTTGATGACGTGCTGGGCGAACGTCTCGACCTCGCCACCATAGCTGTTCACGCAGAGCGTAACCCCGCTTTGACGCTGAATCTCCATCGAATAATCAACGTCAACCGACTCGCGATAGAAAAACATCTCGTCCCCAAAGACCTGCGGCAACGGCTTTGCGTCATCAAAGCCCATATTCTCGACGAGTTTCTGATGCAGCTTTGGACCGAAAATGTGCCGGTGAGTGTCGATGATACTCCTGGTTGCTTGGGATTGAGTCAATTGAATCTCCTCAAAATCGCGGATGAGCTTGCAGTAGAGGAGTGTCTATCAAATAGGTTCTGTCATCTGTTGTTTCGCACATGATCAGAAAGAAGAGCGAGCCTCCGCCGTGGAAATGCTTTCCTGCTCAGCCTGCCGTCGAAATCGAGACTTTGTTGCGGAAAACCGCCACGTCATTCTGGTGTCCGACAACAGCCGGGAGCATCCTCATCGACTCTGGCGGAATTAGTCGCAATCCGGAAACGATGGTGCTTCATTTGCGCACCTGCTCACCAGGCAGGTGCTCTCACAATCCTGCAGACGTTCGACAATTCCTCAGACAAAGAACGCATTGAGCATCTCCACGTCGGAGATGAAGTGGCGAGACGACGGATCTTGTTCCCGCGAAGCGAGCCGACCGTAGTCAGATGCTCATCGAGAATCTTGTCCCCACGTTTGCCGGTATTGTGGTGGTGTAACGCGAAGTCCCGATATTCAAAGACTGTCACCTGTTGGTCCAGTCGAGCGCATAGATTTCGCTTCCCGTGAATAAGTGAAGAAGAATCGGTGAATCATCTGGAGTGAGGCCGAACCACGTATTCACTTCGCCGGGCATCTGCTGTAGAGAAGCAAGATTAACTACGGTGGAGCGCCGCCCATCTGCAACTCGAATTCGGTCGATAACTGGCTTTTCGCCCTGCGGGCTATCGACGAGGACGTATCGAGAGTCGTGAGTCCAGTTAATGTCATCTCCATTAACCGAACTTGCGAGTTTCTTCCATTGTTGGGTAGCAACATCGAACATCATAACCTCGTGGGATTCTGGTTGTAGGGCAGCGATATGCTTGCCATCTGGGGACCAACGCGCTGTGCGAAAACCGCAAGTCCCAGGAAGCGCCTCGACTATCCTAGTGGCCAATTCCACAAAGTGAACTCCGCAAGCGACACTCTGACCGTGCACGTTCGCATAGATGAGCCTTTTTCCATCTGGCGACCACGTCGGCGCGCCCTGATCGTCGTCTCCCGTAGCAGCTTCTTGCGGCACGCCACCGTCCCGACCAATCAGAAATATTCGCCACGGCGTACCGGGCCACTTCCCCATAAACGCAATTTGGTGACCGTCAGGTGACCATGCGGACAATTGAACTTGCATAGGAGCCGCAACGAGCTGAACACGATCAGCGCCATCTGAACGGCTGCGCCACAATGTGTTGTCTAGCGCCATATATGAAATCCAACTACCGTCTCGCGAATAAGACAGATACATCGCAGACAAACCAGGTAAGAACGTTTGGAATACGTTCTGCTTTAGATCGAATTTCAGCAGCTCACCGCGTTGCGCGTTTGAAACGAGCATGTAAATTCTTGTGTCAGTTTTGCCTGATGAGAGTTCCTGTACTTTCCCGAGTTTCACTTGAAGCTCCCCTTGCCCAGTAAACCGACCGGGAGAAGCTCCGGACAACGACTTGATGATTAACGATGATCTACTGTCACCATCGGGCTTCGCATATACGAGGTACTTGCCACTTTGTGTCCAAGTCCAGCCCATGCAGCAATTATCCAGAGGTAATTCATGCGGCGCGCTAAGAGCTCCGTTCTTTTTGATTTCAACTTCCCAAGGGGAATCGGTCTGCGATGAGGAGTCCTGTAAAGTTAAACGCAGTAGTTCGCCTGCAGACGCCCATTCTAACTTACTGGGTGATGAGCGAAAAGTCGCCAACTCTCCTGAACTTGAGCCATCTGAATTGAGCACAACAACGGTCCTTCCCATCGAGCACGCGATGCTACGATAATCGGGCGACCAACGGGCGTGATGGCAACGTGCGTTTCCTACGCGCGTGGGTTCCCCGCCCTTCACAGGAATAGTCCAAAGGGGCTGTAAATCCTCTATTCCTTCAAATGATGTGACCAGCAAAGTTTGCCCATCGCTAGAGATATCCTGCACGGAAACGTTCGCAAAGGGTGATGGGATTTGTTGAATCGACCCGCCATCAAGCGGCACTGAACGCAACACTCTACGATTGCCTTCATCTTCGTTGAAGTACAATGCGCGCTCGTCCGTCAGAAGATTTTGTTTAATAAACCCATCGTCGGTCATCTGAACGAATCGGAGCGGACGAAGCGCTGCCGAGGTATGAGAATCGAAGTTCACCATGCCGAAAATCCAGAACAGGGCCAGCACACATAAACCGCCAAGTAGCGCGAACCATTTATATGTGCGACTGTGCAGGACCTTGTGCTGTAGCTCTAACGGGTGCCGTACCTTCTCGTAACCAGGAGATCTCGGCACCTCAGGTTTTTCAGCTTCTGCGTTAATTACGTCGTACGGAGCCTGATTGGGATTTCGGCTATTCAACCAGATGTCTATCTCGTCTTTGTACGCAAACACCGCCCGCCGTTTGCCGCCGGGTATTTGGTGGATCGGCAAACCGCGTTCGTCAGCCCAGCGCGTGACGGTACGGACGTTACGCCCGAGGTAGGCGGCGATCGCTTTCCAAGAATCTAGACGTAAGCCTTGCGAAGATTGCACAGCTATTTAACCTCAATTTTCACTTCGGGGACGTCCTGCCAGGGAATGTCCGTTGTTGTCCGCTATTGTCAGTTGCCAAAACATACAACAATTAGCTAGAAGGAGCAAGAAACACTGCGCAGATTAGCGTCCGTTGCACTTTTAAGTACCCTAAGGAAACCATCGAGAATGATAAAACCTGTGAGAAAGTCGGGCATACGCCCCAGGCCCGTTGTCAAACGTCGGCCATTGACGTTTCTGAATTCGTATGGCCTAACCGCGGCCGTTATCGTAGTTCGAAATAGCCTTCTCTTTGCAGTTACGACTGTCATTGGATTATTAGCTGTGGCTCCTGCGCCAGCTCAGGTACGACTTACTCCGCAGGGCACGATACTAGCCCGCCCACGGATTACACAGCCGATTGACGACTCCATCGTCGTTCGAATCGCCGGTTCCCGACCACAAATTCTCGATCAGGCAACGGATTTGGGCCGCATGGACGGGAATATGAAGCTGGGTCCACTGGTTTTAGTTCTCAGGTCTAGCCCCGAACAGGAACATGCAGTGCAAACGCTGCTCGACGGGCAACAAGATAAGAGCAATCCAAACTATCACCGATGGCTAACGCCTGATGAATTCGGCTCGGCTTTCGGAGTCGAGGCGACAGACATCCAAGAAATTACCGACTGGCTTACGCGGCACGGCTTCAGGGTCGGCAACGTCGGGCGCGGTCACCGTTCCATCGTGTTCAGTGGCACGGCAGCGCAGGTGGAGGAGTCGTTTCACACCGAAATGCATAGTTACTCGCTAGACGGCCAGCGCCACTATTCAAACAGAACGGACGTTTCTATCCCCGTATCGCTTGGAAAAATCGTGGTAGGTGTTACCTCCCTCAACACCTTCCACCCGCCAAGGCCACCTCACACGTCGAGTCACTCGGCAAACCTCAGCTTACGCAGCCCACATTTCTCGGATCCGCCTTTCGCGGACCATTCGACCGGGCAGAACTATATCGCCCCTGGGGATTTTGCTGTGATCTACAACACTCTTCCTTTGCTCCAAGGGAACACAGGAAGCATGGGGGAGATTGATGGAGCTACCCAATCAATTGCCATCGTCGGGATAGCTCACGTCAATAGCGGCGATATTCAGACTTTCAGACAACTGTTCTTGCCAAGCTACAACGCTAGCAACACAAATGTCTGCTATCTCGATCAGAGCAATCAATGCGGCGGACCTGACCCAGGGCCAAATGTTCCAAATCAGGGTTGGGAAACAGAAGCTATGCTGGATGTTGAGTGGGCGGGAGCAGTTGCGCCAAGAGCGACGATCGAATACGTTGCCTCGCCGCCGGCAATGGGGGCTACGAGTCTGACTCCAAACTTCCATCAGGCTGCCGAATATATCATCGACGGTAACATCGCCTCTGTGATGAGCATGAGCGCCCAAGCGTGCGAAGGCGATCTTACGTTCGCGGATAATCAGGCCTTCTCTGCTTTATGGATGCAAGCAGCGGCCCAGGGTATTACTGTTTTCGTTCCCGCGGGCGACAGTGGATCGGCTGGCTGTGACGAGTTCGGTTCGGACGTTGCTGTTACCTCTCTTGGGTACGCTGTCAATGGATTTGCCTCAACGCCATACAACGTATCCGTGGGTGGAACCCAATTCGATGAAAATGGCAACGATGCGAACTATTGGTCATCCGCGAGCAATTCATTTGCAACCACCTATGATCTGCCCTACACCTCGGCACTTCGCTACATCCCCGAGAATGTTTGGAACGAAAGTTCATTCACAAGTACCACAAATTCGAACATTGAAGCTGGCGGAGGGGGCATAAGCTCATGCTATATCAAGCCATCATGGCAGATGGGGCCGGGCGTGCCCAGCCAAGATCCCATCACACCGCATGATCTGAGCCTCCATAACAATTGCTCCTACGATGTTGGGGTGCAGCATAGATATCTTCCTGATGTATCGCTAACTGCGGCGGGACACGATGGGTACGTCATCTGCAACTCCGACAGAGTATCGATAGCGGATGGTGGGGTTCCAGTCAATTGGGGATGCACGAGTAACTCGGATGGTAGTCTCTTGATTGGAGTCGTAGGCGGAACTTCGGCATCCTCACCGGCCTTCGCGGGGATCCAAGCGCTCATTGACCAACGCTACTTACGACAAGGCCAAGCTAACTACGTGTACTACATACTTGCCGCGAGCCAGGCTGTGAACCCGGGGTCGACTTCATGCTACTCGAACGCCTCTCCTTCGCCAGCGCCTTCTTGCGTGTTCAATGACGTGACAGGGAGTAGTGGCGGGCTGGTGGGCAGCAATGGGGTACCCTGCTTGATAGGCTCTAGTGATCCAGACTGCTCATCTGCGACTGGCGTTTTGCAACAATTCGAGACCACGCCGGGTTACGATCTAGCCACCGGCCTCGGTTCGGTAAATGCGCTGAGTCTCTTCAACAATTGGGGCGATGTCGTTATCCGGAGCACTTCGATGCAAGCTCCACAGGCAAACCCGCCGAGTGGAGTCGTGGCGGTCGGTCAGACGATTACGTTCACGGCCGCCCTGACAGTGCCTGACGGCGCTTGGGCAGCACCTCCGACCGGTCAGGTTACGTTCTTCGACAATGGAACCCCCCTCGGACCAGGGACACAGTTGATTTTTGATGCTCCGCCTGGAATCGACAGCTACACCTCATCGATTGGCCCGACTTCTTTTTCGACCGCCGGACAGCACTCGATCACAGCTCAGTTCGCTGGCGACGCGAACTACATGGCTTCCGCAACATCTAGGGCAACGGACGTAAGCGTAGGGTCATCCTTACCTGTATTGTCGGCATTATCGATCACACCGTCTTCTGTAACAAGCGGGAACTCGGCAGCGATAACCGCAACCTTGAATGCTCCCGCCCCGGCTAGTGGAGTACAGATAAATCTGACTCCGAGCAACTCCGCTGCGTTCCCAACTCCTCCGAGCATCACAATTTCGTCTGGGCAATTGAGCGGATCATCTGCCCCTGTTGTTGCTGGCTCAGTGAGCGCGGTGACAACTGTGAACGTATCAGCTTCATACAACAATGCGTCGCAGTCGGCGACCGTGATTATAAATCCAGTATCCACGACTTCGGTCTCGCTCGCTCTGAATGTCACACAAACCACGCTGGCTGCTGGGCAGCCGGTTCTCTTAACAGCAGTGCTCTCGGGAACGAGCGGAGCGACGCCGACGGGAGCAATATTCTTCAGCGATAATTTCAACGGGACGGTCACGCAACTCGGAACTGGAACTCTTACCGCAACATCCTCTTCCGGCCAGTATATCGCGTCATTGCCCGCGAGTTTTTCTTCGACCGGCCAACACCAACTTCTGGCCATCTACGACGGGGATAATCACTACGGCTCTACTATTTCGCCTGTTTTGAACGTAAGCGTGCAGCAGCAACAGCAGGGACCCGCAGCGCTTGCGAGTTTCACGATCAGCCCCTCGACCGTGGTCGGAGGGGTCGCGAGTCAAGGTGTCGTCCAGCTCACGGCTCCGGCTCCTTCCGGTGGTGTCACTGTAATGCTAATGCCAGGTGGCAGCACGCACTTCATTCAGGTGCAATCGTCTGTCACTATCCCAGCGGGCTCGCTAGGGGCTATTGTTCCGATCATGACTTCATACACTGGAGGACCGACGAGCGCAACGGTGACGGCGAGTTTCGGCAACAAGATGTTTGGGGCAAGCCTTACGATCGAACCAATTGGCGTTACTGCAATAGATTTCTCGCAATTGAGCGTCATCTCTGGGAATCCGCTGACACTTGCAGTTGAATTGAACGGCCCCGCTCCGGCTGGGGGGGCCGTGGTTGGCCTCTCAGCGATGCCGTCTGATCTTATCGGGCTCTCAAGTGTAACTGTACCCGCCGGAACGACGAGTGTGTCCACGACAGTCACGCCGTCTGCTGTAGGAACCCAAACATCCGTTGGAGTAACGGCGACACTGGGGTCGAGCTCCGTGACGGAGTCAATGACAATTGTTCCCGCACCGCCAGTTACTTACACGATCTCGGGGCAGGTGACCTATAACGGAAGTGGATTAGGTGGAGTGATAGTCACGCTTTCGGGGCCGTCGTCGGGTTCGGCTATAACGAACTCGTCGGGCAATTACAGTTTCAGCGGTTTGCAGGGAGGGCTTACCTATATCTACATCGCAACGGCTTCGCTTTCCGGATACACGATCAGTCCACCCAGTCAGGGCTTCGACGGGTTGAATGCGAACCAAACCGCCAACTTCACCGCCACCGCAGTAACCTCCACGATCTCGGGACAGGTGACGTACAACGGAAGTGGCTTAGGTGGGGTGGCGGTCACGCTCTCGGGCGCGCGGTCTGCCTCGGCGACAACGGATGCCTCAGGCAACTACAGCTTCACCGGGCTGCCGGCCAACGTGAACTACGCTGTCTCGCCAACCTTCTCCGGGTTCACCTTCAGCCCGCCCAGCCAGGGGTTCACTGGTTTGAATTCAAATCAAACCGCGAACTTCACGGCTTCAGCCAACAGTACAACGTACACCATTTCAGGACAGGTGACCTTCAACGGGAGCGCTTTGAGTGGCGTGACGGTCACGCTCTCTGACGGCGCCTCAGGTTCGGCGACGACAGATTCGTCGGGCAACTACAGCTTCAGTGGCTTGGCCGGAGGGCTCACGTACATAGTAAGGGCCTCTCTTTCCGGCTATACGCTGAGCCCACCTAGTCAGGGCTTTGACGGCTTGAATGCGAATCAAACCGCTAACTTCACGGCCTCGATCGTTCCTTCGACTGTTGTTGCCTTAACTCCGGGAATTATTTCTACCGCGGCAGGAAACGGCAAAGCGGGCTATTCAGGTGATGGCGGCCCTGCAGCTAACGCAGAGTTATACAACCCGTCCGGTATCGCTGTAGACGTGGCGGGCAACGTTTACCTCGCCGATAGTTTGGGTCAGGTTGTTCGCAAGGTAAGCGCGGCAACTGGCTATATTTCTACCGTGGCTGGTACCGGGTATGGCGCTGGTCAAGGGTTTGGGGGATATAGCGGGGATGGTGGGCCCGCAACGAGCGCCGAACTGTACTCCCCTTCCGGTCTTGCCGTGGACACGGCGGGTAATCTATACATCTCGGATTATCAGAATAGCCGGATTCGCGTCGTGAACATGCAATCGAACCCTATTACGGTCGCAGGAGTGACGATCCAACCTGGGAATATCGGCACCGTGGCAGGGAACGGCACGCAAGGTTATACGGGCGACAATGGTCCGGCAACGAACGCTCAGCTTTTCGAGCCCATTGGCGTAGCGGTGGACGCCGCTGGGAACATCTATATCGCCGATTTTGAAAACTGCGTCATCCGCATGGTCAGCGCAGGAATACCAAGCCCCTTCGTTTCTGGGGCTACGGTCAATGGCTTTATCTACACTGTGGCCGGCAATGGCACGCCGGGTAGTTCTGGCAACTCTGGACCAGCCACGACCGCGGAATTGCTAGGACCTACTGGAGTTACCGTAGACAGTCTCGGTAATCTTTACATCGCCGACACGAACAATAATTCGGTGCGTATAGTCAGTGCGGTCACAAATTCTAGTCGCATCGCTGGCTACATTTACGCACTTGTCAACACCACTCTAGGCATACTGAGCGGACCACAGGGTTTAGCAGTAGACCTAGCTGGAAACCTATACATTGTGGACTCCGGCAACAATCGGGTACGTGAAATCAGCGCAGCGACGGGAACCCTCACGGCGATTGCAGGTAATGGCGCTTCGGGATCAACGGGCGATCAAGGCTCCGCGACCGGAGCCGAACTAAGTAGTCCCTTCGCGGTGAGCGTCAACCTCGCTACCGGAAACTTCTATATAACTGACTCGGCCAACCATCGCGTGCGCCAAGTGAACGTACAGCAGGCGGCCCTTGCTTTCGGGATGGTGAACATTGGCCAAGTGAGTTCGGCACAGGATGTGAAGGTCTCAAATGTCGGCAATCAGGCGCTGAACATCAGCCTGATAGCTGCGAGCGGTAACTTTAGTATCGGAGGCTCGGACACCAGTTGTTCAGCTGGTAATCCGCTGGCTCCGGGCGCGAGTTGCATCCTTGGTATCGAATCTGTCCCAAGCCAAGGTGGACCCACAACCGGTAGCGTGTTAATCACAGACAACGCACCCAACTCGCCCCAGACGATTTCATTGGCGGGAACTGGCGGGCAGGGAACCCCGACGCTGACCTGGAATCCCGCGACAACGTCGATTACTTCTGGGACTTCGCTCAGTGCCGGAATTCTGGACGCGACGGCAACGACGAACGGCCAGTCTCTGCCTGGAGGCTTTGTCTATGCTGCGACGCCGAGCCAAGGATCAGCACAGACGGTGGGGGTGGGAACCATCCTGCCTGCGGGCACATTCACCTTAGCAGTATTGTTCACTCCCACCGACACAACTGACTACACTACGGCGAGTGGGTCGATTTCGTTTACAGTAACCAACGTGCCTCCGCTCACTTTCTCGCCGACGACACTTGCCTTCGGGAACGGAGGCCTTGGCAGTACGAGTCTCGCCAAGAAAGTGACTCTGACGAACGGCACAGGCGTGGCGGTCACCATTTCTTCAATATCAATCGGCGGAGCCAATCCCGCCGACTTCGCTAGTCCGCAGACCACTTGCGGCGCGACGCTCGCCCTTAAGGCTTCTTGCACGATCAGTATTACGTTCACGCCTGCGGTGTCCGGTGCGAGAGCCGCCACGCTGATTATTACCGACAGCGCGAGTAACAGCCCTCAAACTGTCCCGCTATCAGGAACCGGTGTGCAACCAGTCGGGCTGTCCCCCGCGACGCTCGCATTCGCAAGTCAGGGGTTGGGCAGCACGAGCGTCCAAACGTCAGTCACACTTACGAATAACATGTCATCGCCGCTAGCCATCTCGAACGTCAGCACGACGGGCACGAGTGCAGGACAATTCACGGTGTCTTCGAACGCTTGTGGTTCAAGCGTAGCGGCGCATTCGTCGTGCAAGATCGGCATCACCTTCACGCCGTCGGCCGCCGGAGCGCAAACCGCCTCGTTAACAATCGCTGACAACGCAAACAATAGTCCCCAGACTGTCGCGCTATCTGGAACCGGCGTCCAGCAAGTTACACTGTCCCCCACGACGGTCGCGTTCGGAAACCAAGGGCTTGGCAGTACGAGCGCACAAAAGTTAGTCACACTTACGAATAACATGTCATCACCGCTGGCCATTTCGAACGTCGTCACGACGGGCACGAGTGCAGGACAATTCACGGTGTCTTCGAACGCTTGTGGTTCAAGCGTAGCGGCGCATTCGTCGTGCAAGATCGGCGTGAGTTTCGTGCCGTCGAGCCTCGCCGCAAAAACCGCTTCGTTGGTAATCACGGACAACGCGAGCACGAGCCCCCAGTCCGTAGCCCTGACCGGGACGGGAATTCTCGCCGTTTCGGTCACCCCCGTCAGTCTGCCGTTTCCACAGCAGGCTGTAGGATCGAGCAGCGCAGCCAAGGTCGTCACCATCAAGAACCTCCTTCCCATCGCGATTTCGATGACAGGCTTCGCTTTCGGGGGCGCAGACCCGGCCGACTTCGTGGAGACAGCCACCACCTGTGGAAGCTCACTCGCGAGTGGCGCAAGCTGCACGGTCAGAATTTCGTTTGCCCCTATAACAACCGGCTCACACATGGCCACACTAAACATCGGAGACAATACGGTCACAAGCCCCCAGATCGTGAGTCTCTCTGGCACTGGCAAATAGAAAGGGCCCGAGACAGCACAATCGCTCGGAGGTGCTGGGAATCGGATAGATCCGGATTGGAGCGAAACAAAGTAACTGGCCCGGCTGTGGTGTCGGCCCGGTTCAATGCGGAAAGATCTAACACCGAATCGAAACTGCAGCAAGAAAGAGTGGGAGCAAGAAACCGAGAAAACGGTCATGATGACGAAGAGTCGGCGGCAATACTCTGACTTTTACAACGTGTACGCCTTCGATCGCGATGTGGGCAAGATGCCCCGCAGGCCCTACAATTCGAAGTTCGATGAGTTTTTAGAATATCTTCCAAGCTGTTGGACTGCCAGGAGGGCTTTGTACTTCAACCGTTTTCATCTGAACCGAGCTTGCCTGCAACTCGATTGAGAACTTCGCCGACTTCCATGCGTAAACGAAAAGGCCCGCGCCGACCGAACCGAGAAGTGCGTTGACAATCCACACATTCACTATCCCTTGTGCATGGGCATTCCGCTAAACGGAGCTAAGAATTTGGCAGTTTCGCTTCTTTACTCCTCGAGATCGAGGCGACATTTCCCGTGTACCTGTTTGCCTGTCCTCAGCCGAACCCCGAACGCTGGAAAACACAACCTTATCCACAGCAAATTCGCATGCCTTGGATCATAAGGCCGTTGGCGCTCTGCAATCCATTTAACCAAAGCCAACCGCTCAACTCTCAAGGGGTTTTTGAAAGAACGGTGCCAGCAATCCCAAGACTGTTGAAGCCACAAGAACACCGATGCCGGAGAGGCCGGGCGAATACCAGCCGTAGTCAGAAAAAGGTGTGTTAGGTAGCGCGAAAGCCCAAGCGGCGTAAGCAACAGTTGCAGCGCACATCTCCCACAGAGGCCACTTCTTAATAGCCCACGGTACTGGTTTTTCGGCACTTTTGAGCTTGGCCCCGAAGATGAGCCATACGACAACGGGCGTGCCCACCAAGAACAGCCAAAATGTCGTCCAATCGGCTTTTGTTACCTGTCCTGTTTTCTGTATTGCTGCCAAGATTGCCACATAGAGCGTTAACACTTCTGTTGGAATGTAGCCGAATAAGACATGCAGCGCCGTATTCACCGCATTTCCATTTTCATCACCACCCGGTGCGGCCTCCTGTCGCAAAGTCGTGGGTGCGCCGGCGGCCCGCGCAATGTGTTTAAGGTCTTTCGGTACAGAGTTAACGGGTACAAAATCCGGGCGACGTGCCAGCGCCGCATTTGTAAGCGCATTGATGCTCATGTGAACTCCTAGGGACCAAGCCGCCGACTCCAGACAGCGGGGCTACTCCAGGTGCAGACGTCATTAGATAGTTATTTTGTTGAGTTTTACCTAGAGTTATTTTACGGCGCAATGTATTTCGCACTCACACCGATGTCAACTACAAAGCTGCAATCAATGCCCCAAAACAAGTGAAGCGAGAGATCGACCGGAATTCCAGGTCATTTCTGCGATAAGTCACGCTGCGCTCCAAGTCATCCAGAGAATACACTTGACATCACCTCTAACTCCCTTATCATGCGCGGTACGGCCACACAAAGTAACAACTTTGTTTCCCCTGCCCTCTCAGAGAGAAAGAGTTTCAAGGAGGACCGATGTCCAAGCGCACGAAGATCGCCAACCCCGGCATCTGCTTTGACCGCGTGATTCCGGACGAACTCCAGCCGGCCCGAGCCGTCGCCCAGAAGACTGCTGTTGCCAAATACGTGGCCGCCGTCCGAGCGGGAGCGTCGATGAGTCAGGAGAAACTTCTAAGGTCTGCGAAGTTCCAGTACCACGTTAAGGCAATGGGAGCGCTGCCAGCCTTGAACGCCTTCGATCCGGTTTCCGTGTTCAGGATGGCGGTGATCAACCAGAAAAAATGGGAAACCGGTCACACCTTGCGATGCAGGTTCCTCGACGGAGATCCATTCCAACAGAAAAAGGTTCAGGAGAAAGCTCAGATTTGGGGTGACTACGCAAATATTAAAATCGCGTTTGGCTCGGATGCCAATGCAGAGATTCGGATTTCCTTCAGTGCGGATCCGGGATCATGGTCCGCGGTTGGCACCGATTGTCTGGTCAGTTCCTACTTTCCAAAATACCAGCCGACCATGAATTTTGGATGGCTCCGAGATGACACCGCCGACACGGAGTACGAGAGGGTCGTGGTCCACGAATTCGGCCACGCCCTCGGATGCATCCACGAACATCAGTCACCCAATGAAAACCTCCAATGGAATGTGGATGCTGTCTACAAGTCCTTCTCGGGCCCCCCCAATTATTGGAAGAAGGCAGACATCGACCAGAATATTCTCGAGAAATACTCTCCGAATGGGATTACCGCCAGCAAGTTTGACGAAGATTCGATCATGCTCTATCAGTTCCCTGCCTCGCTTTTCAAGAATCACACCGGGACGCCGCTGAACCAGCGTCTGTCCGATTTGGACAAGCAGATGATCTTAGAGATGTATCCAAAGTAGGCGCGAGTCGACGGTTTGTCCCGTCCAGCGTCTCAGACCAATGAATCCGTTTAGGAAGGCTCGAATTCTCCGATCTCTCCTGCAGATGTCGTTTGGCCACGGAGCTCGACGAGCACCTGAGAAACTCGGACATGTCCATCTCAATTCACCCCGACGAAGTGTGTAAATCATGGAGTGCGCTATGAGTGTTTTGCATTCATTTAGTCTCGGCCAGGGAGCTGGTAAGCGGCAGAGTCACGTTCCACCGATTCCCACCGTGGCCGCGCAGTTTCCAGTTCAGGCGACGCAATTCCAGGATCCCCATTTCCCCTTTCAACCTCTTCCGCCACCAAACGCCCCTGCGCCTTACCGGTTTGACCTTTCTCAACTCTTATCCGCGTCAGACATCGCTACGATCAAGGGCGCTGCCTCGATGGTACTTCACACGGTCGGGGACACAGGTGACTACCGGGGACAGGAACAGGATTTTGTCGCAGCGATGATGACCCAAGATGCGGAAGGCCTGCCCGGCAATAAGAAACCTACCTTCTATTATCACCTGGGCGATGTCTCCGTAACGCAACACCGATGACATAGACAGAACCGCGCTGTTAGCGAATTTTCGGCGAGGAAATTGCCCCATGCGTCGCACACCAGTGAAAGACACTTCCCGCAATTCGCGCAAGACGAACCCAGGGCGTCGCGTTCAGAAGCCTAAGTCGCCCCCCCTGGACGCACCGCCAGACTCAAGCTCCCATGTTTCTTTGCTGACTCGAGAAGGAACCTATGAAGTCCCTCACGAAGTCATAGGTGGCTTGTCCACGTATTGGGACTATGTCTATCGGCACCGAAATCGTTGGTGGGATTCGGCGGCTGCACTCCATGAATTGGGCATCCGGGCATTGAAGCTGCTGGCGGACCTAGGAGTCTTCCGGGAGTACCTCACAGAAATCGGAAGGGCCGGGCTTGTCGAGGTTCGCATACCATTCACTGATGAGGAGCGCGGATGGGCCGCCCGCATCTTGCCTTGGGAGTTTCTCCTCCGACTCGCGACGCGCAGGAGAGATTTGGTAGTAATCAGGCATCTTGATGTATCGGTGCCAGGCATCAATCGGATGCAGAATGCTCCGGGGAAACTGCTCTTCGTTCAGAGCGCGCCAGGAGCTCTAGCCGATATGTATAACTTCAACATCGAGAAGTGGTTGGTAAAAGGTAGCCTCGACCTCGATGATGACGAGTTGGAGGACCCCACAAGCGAGGAGCTTGAAGCGAAGATCGACTCTTATAGACCCGACATCATTCACTTGGCCGGAATCGACCTACACGAAGGGGATTATCTGCTTGACTACGAAGGCACTAACAAGGAATGGGATGGTTACTATCTGGCCGGCGCCAACTTCGAGGAGCAACGTGTCGGCGCCATGCGCCTCGGAAGAATTTTGAATCCAGGCGGCGTCAATGGAGCGCTCGTGTCGTGCAACTTCTACTATTCAGCCGCACGCATTGCCGCTCTTGCTGTCGCCAATGGGGCAACAGCTGCAATTGGATTCCAAGACGAAGTAGACGATGCATTAGCCGAGCGCTTCTTCGCCAACTTCTATCAACGGTGGCGCGCGCACAAGTGGAACATGTTGGAGGCGTTTGAGGAAGTGTGGCTAAAAGTCGCCGCCGAGCAAGGAGCGGGATTGGTGTTCTGGAGCAGATATTCGTTGGTCCGTGATCGACAGGGACGTGTTAGTAAAAGTAAAGTGCCCAAGCCGAAGATACTCAAGTTAGGAGCCAATAAAAGCGAAGCCATTCGTGTCGAGGTGCAGCCCAACACAAAAATAAACTACAGTTTGCTTCACAATGGGGAGGGCTTATTTCGGAAATTCCGAATCTATAAGTCCGAACCGAAGTATGCCAACGGAATTCAAGTTGACGTCTCGCTCAACATGGGTACGGGATCGTTTCCGTACGCAGCTTCGTTTGACTTCGACGGAGAAGACTCCGTTCTTGATATAGCCGAGCACGTTAATCTTCCTCTGACCTCGGAGTTAGCCCGGTCCCTTCGTGAAAGTGTCCAAACAAGTCTACGGATACGGGTGCGGTATGCTGGGCAGGATCTCTACAACGAAACACACCGCGTAACGCTTCAGCCTGTGAATGAGTGGGAATTCGATCAAGAGTCCGGTGCTCGTTGGTTAGGTTCATTTATTCTTCCCGGAGATCCTGCCGTCAGAGAAGTAGTAGACGCGGCGCAGAAATATTTAATGGCTCTGTGTGACGACAGTGGCCGAGGATTCGACGGTTATCAAAGTACAGAGCCGGAATCAGACGATCCGGACGCCGGTGTGGATATGCAGGTACGTGCCCTGTGGTGTGCACTTAGCTTTGACTATTCGGTAAGCTACATCAATCCGCCACCAGTATTCACAGAAGGATCACAACGATTACGGACGCCTTCCGATGTCATCACCGGGCGCCGAGGGACGTGCATAGATCTGGCGCTCTTGTTCGCCGCTTGTCTAGAATACGTCGACATACATCCTGTCATTTTTGTCCTGTCTGACCACGCGTTTCCGGGCTACTGGAGAAATAACAAAGCGTACGACGAGTTTATCAAGATGAAAAAAGCTCCTGAACGAAGTGAGTCAGTCGAGGGAGCCAGCATGGATATTAATACCCAGCTGAATCTGGCATACGAGGAAATGCGGCAATGTGTCCGTGATGGATTATTAGTTCCGCTTGAAACCGTCTGGCTTACGCTGCATCGTGGGTTTTCAGATGCCGTGGAAGCTGGGCTGGAGAACCTCCGCTCCAGCGAAAACTTTGAGGCGCTTCTCAACATCAAGAAACTTCGAGGGGAAAATGTAACGCCACTGCCGATCTGCGGAGAAACAACTTGAACGGAACTGACGCGGACGGCCGGAAACAGGAAAGGGAGCAGTTTCGCGAAGAATTGCGAAGCATCATCTCAAAAATTGGGGACGAAAGTGGTATGTGTCCCGCAGACCAGTTTTGCAAAAAGGTGAAAATCGGTGAATTGCGGCGTCGGGGTGCCGTGAGACCTTTGGATCCTACCCGCACATTAACCTTGATTCAAGACGAAGATGGTGTGCTGTTTTGGGAAGACGGCGCGATCCAGCCGATGTCCGCCGCGGGCATGAAGCGCGGCTTCCCGCGAAGCGCTCGTAGGGGCAGCGTGGTCGATCATTTGGTGGTCGAGCCGCTCGAGCCGTCAGAAGTCGGGACGAAACTTGCCTGGGTGGACAGCAAGCTAACGCCATTCCAGGGACTGCGCTTGTGGGACGGGAATACGCTACTGCCTCCGGATAAAACACTTAAACCTGTCGGTAAGGGACGCATCCTTGTTGTTATTCATGGGGCCTTCAGCGAATCACAGGGTGTATTCGGGCAGCTAACGAGCGCGAGTAATCAAGCAGGCATTGATCTTCTGGGACGAGCGTCCAAGCGGTATCAGCAGATACTCGCATTCGATCATCCAACGATGTCCGTAAGTCCGATGCTAAACGCACTTGAAATTTCGCGTCGCTTTGAGGGCTCGGCAGCCGACATTGACGTGATATGTCACAGCCGAGGAGGCCTGGTCACGCGGTGGTGGTTTGAAGCGTTTGACCGGCCTCAAGCCAAGAGAAGAGCGGTGTTCCTCGGAGCGCCCCTGGATGGCACGAGCTTGGCGGCGCCCCCGCGTCTGAGGCACGTTTTGAGTTGGTTCTCAAATCTCAATCGGGTGCTCGCTCGCAGTGCGGATATGGCATCTTCGTTGATTCCTTTCCTGACCGTGGTAGCTTGTCTAGCTCGATTCACAGCGGTGGTGTCCAACCTAGCCGCGGAAACCCCGCTCTTGGATGCGGCGATCGCGATGATTCCCGGATTGGCGGGTATGTCGCGGACGAGCAACAATTGTGAATTAACTCAGTTGAACGCTGGCAAGCAGAAGTCTACGAACTACTTTGTAATCAAGAGTCACTACCAGCCAGAAGATCCGGGGTGGAAGTTTTGGCATTACTTCGTAGATCCGATGAAACGGGTGCCAATGTTCATCTTCCCGGGAGAGAACGATTTGGTTGTGGACACGGACGCCATGAGCAAATTTTGTGAGAAGGTCATTCCTAAGAATATGTACGACTTCGGTGCCACGTCCAAAGTGTTCCACACTAACTATTTTGCGCAGGCTGAAACCTGCGAACGGATCGCAAGTTGGCTTGAGATTGTCTGATTGTGCAGCGAATCCATTCGCACGTGTGCCAGGTACTTCGGATGAAGTAAGTCGGCGCGGATGCGCCACATGCGGGGTAAACGGTACCCGCGGCTTCGGCCGATTCGAATTGTGTGGCACACCTGGCCCTCTGATTTTTTCTTATCCAACGCCGACCATGTGCCCCATTCAAACTGCAGATGGCGGGCTGGATCTGGCAGCAGCAAATCGACGAGCTGTCTAAAAAGTACCTAATGATTGCAGTTGATCCGCGGTCGCGTGGCGAGAGCGACAAACCAAACTATGGGCATCTGCCCGAGACTCGCGCCCGCGACTATAAAGAGCTCGTGGATCAGTTTCGGCCTTGTTCGCCCCGAATTTTGGAGGCGGTGTGCTCGAAGCGAAGCCGATTGCTAGTCGCGAGGGTCTGTTGATGTTTCTGAACCGTGAATGATCACATCTTCACGCGACCATGCCCCTTTCCCTTTCGAATCGGTTTGCCGCTTGTTGTCCATGAGGGAACCGGCGAAGGGACCGGGAGAAGGCCGTAGACGATCAGCTTGTCCGAAAATGTTGCAAGGTAGACCTTTCCGTTTGCAATTGTCGGCGGGCAGTTTTTGGCGAAACTGAATATATCTTCGGGAGTGTTTTTCTCGGTACTCCATAGTTGCTCAAGACTATTTGCGTCAAAGACGCGCAAATTGCCTCGCACCACCTGAACTAACGCATCCTGGTTCAGCGGTGAAGCAGCCCATAGGAGCCCACTCCGGTTACCGTTTGCTGAGATTGACAGGAACCCTCCCGGCATTCCAGGGGGAGCTTTCGGTCCGGTCATGACGGGCTTTCTTCGGAAGTAGGTTACCGGATCGTACTTGTAAGCCTTCAGAGGAGTCTCCTCCGGCCATACGAAAACTAGTGGTCCGCGCTCAGCGCTGTTCCAGTAAACAGGAGCGCCGTGTATGTGGTGATAACCGAGTACGGGAAATAACCAGCTTATCCAAGTTAGCGTCCAATGACTTGAAACATGAAAGACCTGTAGTGCCGGGGCAGTCGAATGCTTGGGCTGCAATCTGCCCATATTGTCCCTGTTAAGAAGATAGAACCAGCCCTGCTTGCCCCCTCCGACCAGCTGGTTTGAATTGGGAAGAAGCATGGGACCAGATGAACCAATATCGATGTCGTCGTGGGAGAGCTTTTTGTAGTTCGATGGCGTAAACCAGCCAGACACCTTCAACTGAGCGGTGAGTTTGACGAAACTGCTTCCGTATTTTGGATTCACCACATCGCGATCCGCGTCGAACTCGCCATTCCCGGTCATGACGTAAATATTGCCTTGTTCGTCCGCTGCCGGTCCGTTGCCGGCTTGCCAGATTCCTCCCTCGCCCGACTGGTCTCCCGGGGTCGTACAGAAAACGTACTTCTGCTCGAGAGTGTCTTCATTAAAGGCTACCAACCAGCCATGATAATAGCCGCCGTCCTGATGAGAACCAAACGCTAAGTAGATTAGTCCGTTCGCTCGAAGTAGTCCCGGCCTTTGCAACGCGGTCTTCGCTTCCAGCTTGTCTGGGCCGTCTCCCGACTGTATTACGGGAGAAGTAGCAAGAATGGCGCCGGAGCGAATATCCAAACAGTAGAGGTAATAGCGGAGATCCTCCTCGGAAATCATCGTCTTTGCGACTACCCACATGCGACCGGAGCCCTGCTCAATCACCGGCGTGCTCGTGATTCCGATGAACGGTTTGATGTTGTATTGTCCGCGAAGCGATCCCCAATTCCATGGAATCAATTGATAGGGCACTGGCTTGCCTAAATTTCGTTTCCAAAGAGGGCAATCCTCATCAGGCCGGTCGGCGTCAAAGGCATAAACATTGTTTTTCATGGTCGCGACGTACACTACGTTGTGGATCCCTTTGCCGGGAACCGTAACGCCATTCACGATCAACGGCTGCGCATAGATCTGTCCGTCGACTGGCAGTGAAAATAATTTGCCCAAACGGCCCTTCACATTGGCCGGTGTCAGTTCGGTTTCGCCGAGATCGGCACCGGTCCGCGCAGCATCGTTATGCTGCGTAACCACGTTCTGCGCCGAAGCCGACACCGCAAATGAAAACGCGAGCAATAGGCTCACCGACAGTCGCAAGCGTCCCCCGGATTATCCCAAACGGTACGAACCATTTCATGGACTGCTCGACGAGCATTATCTACCATGGCCCCTACGGCAGTTCAACGTCGAGGTGCATTACCGAACCTTTGGACTCGCTGCATGTGATTCCAAGCACACGGTCGAAAGGAAATAGCCGGAACGATATATGCGAGCAGCCTGTCCGAATAAATAGCGCACCACGGCTCCTAAGACAAACAGCCGGACCGGTTCAGATAGGGCTGGTATTGGGATCGGTAGCCGAATGCACGCAACCGACGCTGGCGGTCGAACGAAATAATAATGAGGTGCACGCATCCCCGAAAGCCATTAGCCGCTAGAAAAACACTGTTACCAGAATCGTTGCTGACTCAGAATCGACGGATTTATTTCGACACCTGCCCTTCCTGCAGGAACGCTGCGCCTAACCGTACGCTTCTTCTGTCAGGGCTCTCCGCTTCGCTCCGATGAACGCAAACACCGCGGCCTTGACAGCGCCGACGGTTAGTCACCAACGGCCGCCAGGAAGGGAATCGTTTTGTGCGCAGCAAAGTACCCCTGCGCAAATGCGGACCGCCGACCATTTCCCCCAAGGATACTGTGAATTCCCTGCTCACTAGGCAGGCGGCCTCCTGGCCACTTAATTGAGCGCTTGCTTTGCAATAAAGCAGGCTAAATCACACAAGTGCCGCATCTGGTGTCGCTCACGCGGAAAATGCGGTGCAACCAACCTCTTGAATTGGACTGAAGTTGGACCGAAATCGGCCCCCGCTTTATGGGGTGAACCCCTTAGATGGCACAAATTATTTGGACACAGCTTCCGCTTTCCTAAAGGCGTTCTTGCATCTCCTAGCAGGAAAAGGGGTCTGGGGAAGGGGACGGCATTTGAGTCCCTTTCCCCAATAGCCCTTTAGAAATCTTTCTGCTGTTCTCTTTGTTCTCAAAGAACACCATCGTTGCGCTTCGCGATTCGGCCGAACCTGACGCCTCGATCTGTTGTTGCTCGAACTCTTCGGGAGATCGA
>Ga0073928_10003212_pt1 | contig 26223 bp, 25 predicted proteins | sample PaiPotPPA55metaG_FD_76969 | JGI IMG/M metagenome (GOLD analysis project Ga0073928, IMG submission 76969) | Iron sulfur acid spring bacterial and archeal communities from Banff, Canada, to study Microbial Dark Matter (Phase II) - Paint Pots PPA... ...
TCCGACCCCGCCGTAGAGGAAGAGCGGGTTGTAGGCCTTCGACGGACGCTGCGAAACCGCCTGGCAGGCGGCGTGGGCAAACTGATTGCCGCTGCCAATGACGAAAGCATCAAAGGTGTAGCGTGCATTCAACTGTGCGGCACCGTCCCAATCGAAGCGCGCCTGCGAAACATGGAAGCTGGGAGCAGCCTGCGCGGGGGCCGAAAGGCCGCCGTCGTGCCGCACGGGAGTCGAAGCCGGATCATCGTCGGGAGTGACGAACTCCACGTCTCGGTAATCCATATTGAGATTATCCAGCGCTTCCTGGATCAGGTCAGCATACTTGTCGCCGACGTGGCGGAACTCCACGGTGGGCACACGCACATACATGATCCCATTACTGGAATGGCTATAGCGCGTGGGTTTCAGCCAGGTGTCGTAGGAATGACGATTGATTTTCTTTTCGAGCGCATCCAGGATGCGCAGCCACGGATTTGCACTGAGTGTAGGAGTCGGTACGGACATAAAATATAAATGGGGGCCGCGGCTGGGGCAGCGCCTGTATAAACCAGCTTTCGCAACAGAGTCGCTTCGTTCGTTTGCCAGCAGAGAAGCCTGATTCAAAAAGCTGGCGCGGACAAAATCAAATCAGCTTCAACAGAGCGTCATGCTAGCACAAAAAATTTCTGTTTGTGGAAATCTTTTCAGCGACATTTCGGGACGCATTTCCATTTCAACCGCGCCAGAAAAAATCTGTCAAGTAGCGAATTCATAACTGTCGCGAGAGTAGTGCAAAACGGCTGTCAGCTATCAGCCGTCAGCTCTGAACTAAAAAACCAACTGCAACCGCGTCGCCTCTCCGTTGACTTAACTTGCGCTTCCGCCTAACATCCTCGTCCAACAAGGCTGGCAACGTGGAAAGCAGCAAGATCTCCCATTATCGCATCATTGAGAAACTTGGTGGCGGCGGAATGGGTGTGGTGTACAAAGCGGAAGACACCCGCCTGCATCGTTTTGTGGCGCTGAAATTTCTTCCTCCGGACACGGCACATGATCCCCAGAGTCTGGCGCGTTTTCAGCGCGAAGCCCGGGCCGCCTTGGCACTGAATCATCCCAACATCTGCACCATTCACGACGTCGGAGAGGAAGCAGGCCGGGCTTTCATCGCCATGGAATTCCTCGACGGCATCACCCTGCGCCATCTGATTGCCGGAAAGCCGCTCGAGACCGATCGCATGCTTTCCCTCGCTATCGAAATCACCGATGCGCTCGATGCGGCCCATAGCGAGGGCATTGTTCATCGCGACATCAAGCCCGCAAACATCTTCGTCACCAAGCGCGGACACGCCAAGGTCCTTGATTTCGGGCTGGCAAAGGTTACCGGCCGCGCCTCAGACGCTGCCGCTGGCGAAGAACTGGAAGCGACCGTGGACGATCCGCAACTCACCAGTCCGGGCACGGCTCTGGGGACCGTAGCCTACACGTCGCCCGAACAGGCGCTGGGCAAACCGCTGGACGCGCGGACAGATCTTTTTTCTCTGGGCATCGTGCTTTACGAAATGGCGACCGGGAAGCAAGCCTTCATGGGGAACACCTCAGCCGCGATCTTCGATGCCATTCTGCACAATATCCCAACACCCGCAGGACGCTTGAACCCGTCCCTGCCTCCTGAGCTGGATAACATCATCGGCAAACTTCTGGAGAAAGATGCGGATCTGCGCTACCAGACTGCCGGCGATCTGCGCGCCGATCTGAAACGCCTGCACCGCGATACAACCTCAGGACGCTCAGTCGCGGCTACCGGCGCCATCAGCGCCGCGGGCGTCGAGGCACCCGTCGCGGTAGCCGGGAAAAAGAAAAGTCCACCTTGGGTCATGGGGCGGGCGGTAGTGGCGGTGCTCGCGGTGGCTGGCATAGGCGGATACTATTTCGCCATACACGGAAAGCAGTCCGCTCCAGCGGCCCCCAGCGCGCCAGCCCTACAAGCACCGGCTGTGAGCGCTCCACAAACTCCGGCCGCTAGCGGCCAGGAGCCATCGGCAGCTCCCGCTGCCACGCCGACAGTTGCCACCCAGCCAAGATCGATGAGTTCAGCGCCTGCTGCGGCAATCAAAAAGCCCGCCCCGGCTTCGAGCGCGCCGATGCCGAGCAAGCCGGTAGCGGCCGAACCCGCAACTCCCAACGCCGAGCCCCCAGCGGGCACAACTGCCGACACCGCTACCACTAACACCGCCTCTGCGGCCAAAGGTGGGCCATGTGAAAGGGTCAAACAGGCCTGCCTCAACGCAGGTTTCGTATGGGGTAGCGTCAAGAGAGGCAAGGGCCTTTTCTCGGACTGCGCGATTCCTCTGGTGCAAGGGACGCCGCAGCCGGCCAACGCTGTCCTGCCCCTACCGCAACTTGCTCCCGGGATCGCGGCCGCCTGCAAAACTAAGAACCCTAATTATGGGAACCAGACGCATAGTGGAGGATCCGGCAGTGCCCCTCCGGCGGACTCAACTCCCGCCAACTGATGACTAAGCCGTGGCGGTCTGCGGCCAGTGGTCAGCAAGGCGCGGAGCTATTTCGGATTCTCTGCCCACCGACCACTAGCCACTGCCCACTGGTGTTCCGGTTTACCTCCCTGCCAATCGTCGTTTATACTTTCCATTCACCAATCGCAGCCTCGAAACCAGTTGCTGACATCAGGAGCGCAGGACTTTTCATGCCGAAACGCACATTCCAGCCGAACCGTCGTCACCGCTCAAAGACGCACGGCTTTCGCACCCGTATGAAGACCAAGAGCGGACGCGCGGTCATCTCCCGGCGCCGGGCCAAGGGCCGCAAGCGAGTTTCCGTGAAACCCGGCTTTCGTGAATAAATCCGGCTTCAGGTTCAGGGATTAGGCTTTGGGTTTGAGGCTTCGGGAAATATCCGGAGTGGAAAATAAACCGCCCGAAGCCCAAGGCCTGAAGCCTAGAGCCCGAAGCCCAGAGCCCGACTTTGACCGCTCCGCAAAAGCCGAAGAGCAAGTTTCCCAAGCAACGGCGCCTTTTGCGCCATGCGGATTTTGAGCGGGTTTACAAGCAAGGCCGGCGTCATTTTGCGGCGCACATGACAGTTTTTTATTTACGGCGCAGCCTAGGCGAAGGCGACGGAAGGCAAGGTCTTCGCGTCGGCTTTACTGTTGGTCGGGTGTTGGGGGGATCGGTACAACGCAACCGCATGAAGCGCCGCCTTCGCGAGGCGGTGCGGCTGAGCGGCTTTCCGCCTGAGGTATCGGCGGACGTTGTCATTAATCCCAAACGGTCGCTGTTTGCTGCGGATTTTGCCGAAGTGCGGGACCAAGTGGCCCGGGCTTTTCAGATCATCGAAAAGGCCGCGAAATCTGTATAGAGCATATAACTGCATCTAGACATCTTATGACTCGGCTTTTCAAGACGTTGCTTTTGACCCTGCTGCGCGGATACAAGGCGATGCTGTCGCCATTTCTTCCCCCGGCCTGCCGGTATGTGCCGACATGTTCCGACTATGCGGCTGAGGCCATCGAACGCTACGGAGCGTTTTTGGGATCGTCCATGGCGGTGTGGCGTCTGCTAAGGTGTCATCCATTTGTGCGCGGAGGATACGATCCGGTGCCGTGGAACGAAGTTGGAATTGATCCTGACAGCAATGGAGCTTCGCTCCAACGAACAGCCGGGGACGGCTGTCCCCACGTGACCCAATAACTTCAAATGCCCGAATACAAAAGCCCGCAATCCGAACCCGGCACCGAGCGGAATCTGCTGCTGGGGTTGCTGCTGATGGCAGTCGTCATCTTCGGCTCTCAGTTCTTCATGAGGAAGTACATGCCGCAGCAGCCGGCCAGCACGACGCACCCTGCCGCGCCCGCGCAATCCACCTCCAGCACCACTGCCGGCGAAGCGCAAGCCGCGGCGGTAATCTCGGCGCGGAGCTCTAGCCAACAAGGGTCTGGCAAACAGCCGCAGCAACCAGTAGCGACTGCGTCAAGGCAGGCAGCCAGCGAATCCGAGACAGTGGTTGAGAATCGTCTCTACCGCATCACGTTCTCCAACCGCGGTGCCCAGGTCAAGCATTGGGTGCTCAAGAAATTTCAGGACGATCAAGGCCAGCCGCTCGATCTGGTCAATGCGTCCGCGTCCGCGAAGTACGGTTTTCCACTCTCGCTGTGGACTTACGACCAGGCGTTGCGCGATAAGCTGAATTCGGGGTTGTTTGTGCCTAGCGTGACCGGTACGACGATTACCGCTCCCGCCGCCTTGGTCTTCGAGTTTTCGGACGGCGGCCTCGCCGTTCGCAAGACATTTCACTTCGACGACAGCTATGTCATCAGCCTAGATGTTTCTGCCTTCCAGAATGGTGCTCCGCTTTATGCATTTCCCGCGTGGCCTTCCGGCTTCGGCGACCAAGCCACTCTTCCGGCTTACGCTGCCAGCCAGTTCGAATATCAGTTCAACAGCGAGTCCGAACACCTGGCGCCGAAGAAAATCCCTGGCGGCGACACCCGGCACGGTTCCTTTAACTGGGCTGGGATAAGCGGATCGTACTTCGGCGCGATTTTTATTCCCGACAATCCTGACAACCTGAACGTCGTAACCCTGCACAACGCGATCGAAGTCGTCACTGACTCGAGCAAGCCGAACGAAACCAAGCCCGCAGACGTGTTGGGGCTTGCGGTGGGCCGACCGGGGGAAACCACCGAGCGGCTGTTCGTCGGACCTAAATCCCTCGACGCCGCCGAATCCGTACCGGTGCCCACAATCGTCGGCGCGGAGAAAGACCTTCGTGCGGTGGTGAACTTCGGCTCCCTGGGCCTGATCGCGCGGCCATTGTTCGCGTGGCGCTTTATTGGACTGCGCTGGATTTACGGTTTCGTCCACAATTGGGGCTGGTCAATCGTTCTGCAGACGATTCTGATCACCATCATCCTGCTGCCGCTGCGGATTTTTCAGATGAAGTCGGCGCTCAAAATGCAAAAGGCCGCGCCGCAGATCAAGGCCATCCAGGAAAAATATAAGAAGTACAGCATGCGTGATCCGCGCAAAGCGGACATGAACAAGGAAATCGCCGACCTGTACAAGCGCGAGGGCGTGAACCCGATTAGCGGATGTATCCCGCTGCTAGTACAGCTCCCGTTTCTTTGGGCCTATTACCGCATGTTGAGCACCGCGATTGACCTGCGCCAGGCGCACTGGCTTTGGATCCACGATCTTTCGGCCGCCGAGCCCTTTCCGTTCCTGCTTCCGATCATCATGGTAGTCAGCATGTTCCTGATGCAGAAAATGACGCCGCAGGCGGGCATGGACCCGGCGCAACAGCGAATGATGACTGTCATGATGCCGCTGATGATGGGTTTCATCTTTTTCAAACTCGCCGCCGGACTGAACCTCTATTACGCGGAAAGCAACTTGATTATGATTGTCCAGCAAGCCATCATGAATCGCACCGGCCTGGGCCGCGAGATGAAAGAACTGGCGGCGAAAAGGGCGAGGAAGAAAAACAGCTCTTAGCTGTTAGCTTTTAGCCTTTAGCTTGAACCCAGCGCCGACGGATTCATGGTCAAAGAGAGGCTAAGAGCTAAAGGCTAATAGCTAAAAGCTTCCGTTATGAACAAAATCGAATCCGCAAACCAGCTCAATACCTTCCTCGGCGGAGTGGTGAAGCTCGCCGGGCTCAAGCTCAAATACCGCATCACCGTTGACCCGCCGCTAGGCGAGGACCGCGACTGGGAACGGCCCGAAATTCTGGTCGAGTTCGCCGGGCCCGATTCCTCCCTTCTGCTCGAGCGCGGAGCCGAGTTGCTGCGGGCAATGGAATTGCTGGCTATGGAAATGCTCCACCTGCCCGGCAACGAGCACGAGAAGATCAACTTCGATTGCATGGGGCACAGAAAAGCGCGGCTCGAAGAATTACGATTGTCCGCGAGCGTTGCCGCGGAGAAAGTCCGCCACAGCGGCGTTCCCTACGAGTTTGCACCAATGTCGTCTCGTGAGCGCCGCATCGTTCATCTGGCCTTGCGCGATGAGCAGGACCTACGCACCGAAAGTTCGGGAGAAGGATTGCGGCGGTCAGTCGTGCTTTATCCGAAGGACTACAAGTCCGCACCGCAGCCCGAGTTCCGACGGAGGCGTTAGCGCGCTCTCAAGGCGCTAGTCCGTTCGCATCGTGCTAACCTGTGTCGCAAATGTTATACCTACCAATTACCAAGGCCTGGATTGTCTCGCCGCTGGCGAAGCGCATTTACTTGGTATGTGCGCTTCTAGCCATAGCGCTGTTCGGAACCCTGGTCGCCGTGACCGCCGCGATGGTGGCATCTGGTGTTCGATCTTTGGCTGGCGCGCCCGCAGCCGTGTTGATTGTGAAAGTGTTGGTTCTCCCGGAAGTATTCGGAACCGCTGCGTTGAGCGTGGCGATGTGGTATTTCTGGTTTAGCTTCGACCGCTCTTCCTGGGTCAGCAAAGCGTGTTGGTTCCCGCCGCTGTACTTTCTACCCACAATGGGACCGGCGTTGTATTACTTCTTTGTCTATCGGCGCTCAACTGCAGCTCTGGAGGAGCAACAGAATGCAACCCAGGGCGCAAGCCCAGGGTAAGACGGCATAGCAAGGTCAGTCCCGGAGGGGCGAAAAATAGTGAGTTCGGATTCTTTCGCCCGTTCGGGACTGGCCTCTGCGCCTACCGCCGGATTCGTCTCAGAAAATACAAAGCGTCGCGTCCCGTAGGGATGACCGATGATAGCCCACCGCTTCAGCGGTGGGAACCCCTCGCGCCGTAGGCCGCGATTGAAATGCACGCAGCGTGTTGGCGAACGAGGCGTCCCTACGGGACGTGGTCTTCGTATTTGGCACATACCCAGCGTTGAAACGTTGGGCTATTATCGGTCATCCCTACGGGACTTAGAACATCCGGATCGCTGTCCGTGAAACCACCTAGATCTGCCGGACTCCCGAACTAACGCCGTATTCTCCCCAACAAATACAGCACCAACGACAGCACGACACTCAACACAATCGAAGTCGCCAGCGGAAAAAAAAACGTCGTATGCTTTCCGCGATAGAGGATGTCGCCTGGAAGCCGGCCGAGCGGAAGGTTGGTCTTGCCCAAGAGCATCAACAAGACTCCGGCGGCGGCAATCAATGCGCCAATGAAGACGAGCGTCTTCCCGATGTCGGTCACGTTCTAGATTCTAGAAGAGAAAAGCCCTCGCCTGAACGAGGGCCTTGATTTTTGTGTGGGGCGGGCCCTCGCCCGCCAGGTTTACTTCTTTTCAGCGGCCGCTTTTTCCGCGGGCTTGCCGTATTTGCGGCGGAAGCGCTCTACGCGGCCGGCAGTATCCATCAGTTTCTGCTTGCCGGTGAAAAACGGGTGGCAATTCGAGCAGATTTCCACGTGGATGTCTCCCCGGTGGGTCGAGCGGGTCGTGAACGCGTTGCCGCACGCGCATTGCACTCGGATTTCGTTGTATGCAGGATGAATGGCTGCCTTCATAGGATCTCCAGATTCATTGCGAATCATTTGATTCTAAAGGATAGGCGAAGGATTCAGCAAACGGGCGTGGGGGACAGCCGTCCCCGGCTGTTCCGCGGGGCGCAGGCCTCGGTCCTGTTTTCAGTTGTTGCTGCAAGAAGAGATCAAAAGCAAGCCGAGCTGCGCTCGACGGACAGCCGGGGACGGCTGTCCCCACCTGCCCAGGATCCTTCGCCTAAAACTGCCACGCTCAAACAAAAAATGGCAGGGCCGACCCCCTGCCATTCCTTGAATTTCTGACTCGAACCTATTACTTTACTTGCCGCGGTTTACGGCCTTGCGCAGCTCTGCGCCGGCCGAAAACTTCGCTACCCGGCGAGCAGGAATCTTAATCGTAGCCCCGGTCTGCGGATTACGTCCGTTGCGCGCCTTCCGTTGCGAAATGGAGAACGTCCCAAACCCGATCAGGGCGACGCGATCTCCTTTTTTCAGTGCGCTGGTAATGCTCTCTACGCTAGTGTCAATGGCGCTGGCGGCCTGAGTCTTACTGATGCCGGCGCCGGCAGCGATGCGATCAATCAGATCTGCTTTGTTCATCAATAGCTCCTGGCGGGTCTCGTCTTGTTTCGGCGATTGCCTGCTTGGGGGATTCACCCTCGCCGAACGGGAAACCCAACGCCAGCTATTTAGCTCCCGCGTTTCGCGATTGTCAACTGTGGAAATCCGCGCCAGATGCCGGATTCGGCACCCCTTCAGCCGGGACGGCGCGACTGTCACTGGAAGTCAAAACGCGATTTACAACAGAGACGCCGAGGCACAGAGAAAGTTGATTGCAGAGAAGGAGTTCCGATGGCCACCGATCGAATAATACGAAGAGCTTAGTGCGTTCTTCTACGACTCTGTGTCTCTGCCGTAAAAAAGAGTTTCCCCCGGGTTCTCCACAAGCAGGTCTCTCCCTTCACAGGATGTACACAGCGCAGCCGTCGTGATCACTTGCGCGAATCCGCTCGGCAGTGCAAATTGGAAGTAGAAGAATTTATGAAGACTGCCGCTGAAGTTTGCCCCGTGTGTGCTGGAAGTGGATGGAAGTCTGCTGGAGCCGAGCACCGCGTAGCCCGCTGCGAGTGCCGATTGAAGCTCCGGGGAGAGACCCTGCTCTCCGCCGCCAGAATCCCTAAGCGCTACGAACATTGTGAACTATCCAACTTTGAATTCGACGGTCCCCACCGCAACCTGGCGGCCGCGCGCCTGGCGGCCTGCAAGTTTGTTGAAGAGTATCCTCTCGACAATACGGGCCTGCTCCTGATCGGCAGCATCGGCACCGGGAAGACTCATCTTGCAGTTGGAATCATCAAGGAGTTGGTCGTCAGCAAGGGGATTCCGTGCCTCTTCTATGACTATCGTGAGCTGCTGAAGCAAATCCAGAATTCCTATAACGATTCCGTGAAAGCGACCGAACTAGAAGTGCTTCGTCCAGTGTTTGAGGCAGAGGTATTGGTGCTCGATGAACTGGGAGCCGTGAAGCCAACAGAATGGGTTTGGGACACGGTCAGCCTGATCCTGAACAGCCGCTACAACGACAACCGCACCACGATTATCACGACGAACTATCCGGACGACGCCGCGCGAGACTCGAATGGAAGTTCCGAATTCGCCCGCGCCCAACGCGCCGCCCGCAGTGAGACTCTCGGCGATCGAATCGGAGACCGCATGCGCTCCCGGCTGCACGAAATGTGCAGAATTGTCAAAATGGAAGGACAGGACTTTCGGCAGACGCTTAAGAGCGCCAGCTTCCGATAGACCCTGTGAGTTGGATTCCGACCGCGTCTAGAATCCTCCAGGGATCTTCTTAAGTCCGCACGAGGTTTTGAGTCCCGGAGGGACGACCGATAGTAGCCCGGCGTTTCAACGCTGGGTTTTGGGGCGAGGATGACCCGCGTCCCGTAAGGACGCTTGGTTTGCTACTGATCGTCGGTGTTTCAATCGTGCCCACGGCACGTTGCGCTCTCGTCCTCTCCCCACCGCTGAAGCGGTGGGCTATTGTCGGGTGTCCCTCCGGGACACGCGAACCCTAATCCGTGCCGTACATGCCATCGCTACTCGCGGCGAGTTCGATCAATACAACCTGAAGTTCACCTCGACATTCACCCCGACCGCGACCGGATGGCCATCCTTCACCCCCGGCTCAAACTTCCATTTCTTGACCGCCTCAATCGCCTTCTCGTCCAGCCCTAAACCCACCGAGCGAGCCACACGAATGTCCCCGGCGTGTCCTGTCTGATCGACGACGATTGAGAGCACGACCACTCCCTGGAAATGGACTCTCCGGGCTTCCTCCGAGTACTCGGGCTCGGGATCGTAGATCGCGCGCGGAGCAGTCACGCCGCGCCCGGCACTAGATATCCCACGTCCGTAGCCAACGTCGGCGCCCGAGCCGACACCTGCGCCCCTTCCGCTGCCGAGGCCGGTTCCGGAATCGCTGCCCGCTCCTTCCCCGCCCCCAGTTCCATTGGAGGGCAGAATCACATTCGACGACATCAGGTCGCCGATCTGGTTTGACTCCGGCAGTTTTACTTGCGGCGCTCCCAGTACAGTCGAATCAACCGAAAGCGCCGGATTTGGATTGCGCACCACAATCACAGGCGGTGCAATTTGCCGGTCACTGAACTTAGGCGGAGTTCCTTTTGTGACCGGAATGGAGCTGTGATCGCCTCCGCCACCTCCACCGGATCCGAGATACGTCAATTTCGAGCTGAGGATCTCGGTTGTCCTGAGGATTGGACGTTGCCCGACCCAGATTCCAGACGCGATCAAGAACACCAGCGCTGCGTGCGACGCGAACGAGACCAAAAAGCTGCGATGATCGGCTGGAAAGACCCTCAACCCTTTTCCGGTAAGAGTAGGCATGATCCCCGAGAAGGCGGCGATGCGAGAGTGATTCATGCTTGAGCGATCCGACGAGCTATCCAACGGAGCCGCCTCGTCCAACAGGTCGGCCTGAAGACCGCGCTTGAAATCAGGATCGGGAAGGTGGCACAGTTCACTGGCTATAGCCAACAGGGAAGAGGAGCCGGCCAGCTGTGCGTTCGTGCGCGTGACCATCTTTTCGATTTGCTGATCGAGTTCCTCATTCAGGACATGCGGATTCATATTGGCCTCCCTAGTTTCTCGCGTAGATTTTCAAGCGCGCGGAATTGAAGTTGCTTGACCGCTCCTTCGCTCCGGCCCAGGTCGTTCGCGATCTCGCGAATGCTCTTTTGCTTCACGAAGCGAAGCAGTAGCACGCGGCGTTGATCCGGCGGAAGCAATTCGACCAATTCAGCCAGCATGACACTGCGCTCAATTTCGTCGCCGGAATCGGACAACTCCATTTCATCACCGGCGGGACTTCTGCCTAGCTTCTGCCAATGGCTCGAAAGCACGTTAGCTGCTATCCCATACAACCAGGCAACGAATGGGGCGCCTTGCCATTTGAAACTGCGTATCGAACCGAGCGCCTGATGAAAAACCTCTGACGTCAAGTCCTGCGCTTCTTCGCGAGTCGCCACCCGCCGGGCGAAGAAGGCATAGACGCGAGCGAAATTCTGCTCGTACAGTTCGGCGAATCGGGCAGGCTCGCTTTGCGCAGCCTCAATCAGCAGCCGCTCATCCGGTTCCCTGTCAAGGGTTTTCAATGCTCTCTCCGCATGGTTCGGGTTTCTGTCTAGTTAATGCGCCGCGAAGGCCGAAAAGTTACGCGAGAACAAGTGCTTTTTGGTGGGATGCAGGAAATGCGGGCATTGAGGTTAAGGGGCGGTTTCAGGTGCTCCGGGTTGTCGTATTACGACGTGAGTGCTTGAGGTCGCGCAAAAGCCACGAGGCCCTGAGTCCCGGAGGACGACCGATAATAGCCCAGCGTTTCAACGCTGGGCGCGCGGCGAGATCCTCCGCGCGTCCCGTGGGGACGCTTGATTTGCTACCATTTTTTTTGCGTTTCAACCATGCCGCCTGGCACGAACGCTCCAGCCGCTCTATCCGCCCCACCGCTGAAGCGGTGGGCTATTATCGGTCGTCCCTACGCGACGCGCTAAAGAGACGGGCGAAATCCGGGCGACGCCCTATTCCCGCTGCAGCGCTTCAGCCCGGCTCAACGTCAGCACAACCGTCTGCGCCAGCCGTTCCACCACTGCCAAATCGCCATCGTCAAACGCAAATGGGCGGCTTGAAAACACTTCCAGCAGCCCTACGAGATCCCGCTCATAAAGCACGGGCGCGGCGAGGATTGACCGGATTCCGAGCTCGCGGCAGGCTTCGGCATCGGCCCAGGCGTCGGACTCTGCATCGTCGCAGCGCAAAGACCGGGCGATGCGTATGCACTCGCCGGTGAAACCGGCAGCAAGGTCAACCCGGGCACCGATTTCGGGCACTGCGGTTCCAGCGATGGCGCGGCAGGTCATTCCGTTTTCGCCGATGAGAGCCACGGCCGCTCCGCTCCCCCGGGTGATGGAACATGCGCGGCTCGCGATCAGCTTCAGCGACGCGTTCAGGTCCATGTCGCCGTTCAGCGACTTGAATTCGTATTGCACGGTGGTTGAGCGTGAAGGAGACGACGAGCAATTGCCGGGCGAATCCGGCTCTGCCTCCAAACTGAGAGCCACACCCACGGCGGCGCTGGAATTCGTTGAACCATGTTCGGTCATGCCCTGTTCGGGCAAACCACGACCGAAAACCGAGTCATGCACTACCCATCGCGGCGCTTTCCAACTGGGAGCGGATGCGTTTACGGTCAGCCATTCGCGCAACCGGGCGCGGGCTTCGTCGGGCAGATCGGAAAAGCGTACTCCGGCGCGGCCCAGCGCATCGGCCCAAGCGACGTAGCCAGTGGTCTCGAGATAGGCTGCTGGCTCGCCCAGCGACAGATGTAGCGGCACCAGGCTGTGCGACTCCAGAGGAGACTGCGCCTGCATCGCCATGCCCTCTTCGCTCAAGTCCAGGATCATCCCGCCGGTCACGCCGTCAAAGCTGGCGAACGCCGGCGTGTTGACCTTCTGGCGAAGCGCATGACGCCTCTCGGGTGCCATCTCGTGGTTCACAGCGGACCTGCCTGGTTGCTCCCCGGGCTCGCATTCGACAGGCGGCTGGCCGGTCCAGGGAGAAGGATGGCCTAATCATGGGTGGAAATTGAAAGAATGAGAAGTACACGCGAGGGTACGGGGGGTCGCGACCAACAAATTCTTCTTCCCCACTCAACCGCGACGAACAACTAGGAACAGCCCCGAGAAGCGGTATTTGGCTTTTAGCTGCTCCGACGTGACAACAAATTTTCCTTTCAATGGATCCACAACGGTCATCCGACCAGCTTCATCGTTAAGAAGCGCGATGAAGTGACCTTGTCCGCTACGAAGAACGAGGCCCGCTATAGATGGACTGGGGGGAAAAATATGATCTGGAGACTGAATGACAAAGTTCGTTCTGAAACCTCGCCGCCGAAAAGCCCGAGCGAGATACCAGATCCCCGTTCCTCCCTTAGACGTAAAAGATTCGCGAGCCAACTGCTGCTCCGACGCATCTTGGCCGAAAGCCTGCAGTAGGCTGGCTGAACTCGCTGGACCGCAGGTTGAATAGGTTATTTGAAGGCACACTCCTCCGGGACAACGATCCTGGAGTTCGCCCAGATCGATCGGGTCGAGTACAGGTTTGATGAAGGGCACGCTCACAAACCATCGTGCGCTATCAAACAGATGTTTGTAGTACGCCACCAGAAGAAAGCCGGGAACTGCGACTATGATTCCGAGTAGCGCAAAAACAAAACGGAGAACCCGAGATTGAGTTCTCCGCTGCAACGTCATTCCAACCCAGAATAAAGGTATAGTCAGCAGAATTGCAGGAACGGCGGCGGGATTGAGATTCATCCCGTAGGACTTTACTACCAGCCCACCTTCATCCCCTTATTCTGCTCATCCAGCCATTTCTGCAGCGGCGCGAAATATTCCAGGATTGCGCCCGCGTCCATCTCGCGCTGGCCGGTCAGGGCTTCCATGGAGTCGGGCCAGGGCTTGCTTTGGCCCATTTCGAGCATCTTGTTGAATTTTGCCCCGGCTTCCTTCGATCCGAAGAATGTGCAGCGGTTCAGCGGGCCTTTATAGCCGGCCTCGCGGCAAAGCGCCCGATAGAACTGGAACTCATAGATGTCCGCGAGGAAATAGCGCATGTAGGGGACATTTCCGGCCACGTGATACTTCGCGCCTGGATCAAAATTCGCCTCGCTACGCACGACTGGAGGCACGATGCCCTGATACTTCAGCCGCAGCTCCCACCACGCCTTGTTGTAATCCTCGGGTTTGATTTCGCCGGAGAAAACTTTCCAGCGCCACTGATCAATCAGCAATCCAAACGGCAGAAACGCGACTTTGTCCAGCGCCTGTTTCAGCAGTATGGGAATGTCAGCTTCGGGCGGAGGAAGTTTGTCGAGCAGGCCGATTTTCTGCAGATATTCCGGTGTGATGGCCAGAGCAATGGTGTCGCCGATGGCTTCGTGGAATCCATCGTTCGCGCCATTGACGAACATGAACGGCTGGTCTTTGTAGGCCCGCTGATACATGTTGTGTCCCAGTTCGTGATGAATGGTCACAAAATCCACATCGCGAATCTGGATGCACATCTTGATACGGACATCGTCTTTATTGTCGATGTCCCAGGCGCTGGCGTGGCAGACCACATCGCGGTCCTTGGGCTTAACAAATAAAGACCGCTCCCAGAAAGTCTGCGGTAGGGGCGCAAAGCCGAGCGACTTGTAGAAATTCTCCCCGTATTTCACCATGCCCTTGGCGTCGAGCTTCTGAGCTTGAAGCAATTTACTCAGATCGTAGCCGTTGCTGTTCTCGGGCAGACCAAGAATCGGGAAGATGTCTCCCCAGGCTTGCGCCCACGGATTTCCCAGCAGGTGCGCCGGCATCGGCCCATCCGGCGGCACGATCTGCGGCCCGTATTTCTGCGACAGCCGCGCCCGCACAAACGTGTAGAGCGAGAGATACAGCGGCCGCACCCGCTCCCATTGCCGGTCCATTTCGGCGCTGAATTGTTCCGGAGGCATGTCGTACCCAGCCCGCCACAGCACGCCCGTGTCTTTGAATCCCAACTCGCGCGCACCCAGGTTTGAAAGCTCGACGAACCGCGCATAACGCTTGCGCATGGGAGCGCCCACCGCGTGCCACCCTGTCCAGAGATCCTTCAGCTCATTAGGATCGCGGCTCTCGCCCATGATCTTTTCAATTGCCGTAATGTCGAGACACTTGTCCGGCGACGGACAGTAGTTTCCTTTGCCGTAGTCCGAGTCCAGCGAGGCCGCGATGTCATTCATCTCCTTGCGCAGCGCTGGATCTTTCGGTCCCGGGGCCGTCAGCGAAAGTTTCAGCAGCAGAAACTTGCGCGACAGATCGGCGGGCATTTTCAATCCGTCAAAGCGTTTGCCCTGTTCCACCAGCTCGGTGGTCACCGCAGTGAGTTCGTCGTTCGCGTCGGCAGAGAGGGCCTCCGTGTCCTCCGTGATGAAGTTTTCGTGTACCCAGCCAGCTTGATTGACTTTGGTGTTTAGCTCAGCCAGCCGCGCCTCCGCTTTCTTCATGAAGGCTTCCGCTTCGGCGACAGTGGGAGGATGGGAAGTTTTAGCTTCGACGATCATAGTAAGAGTGAAACCCAGAAGCGCAACTGCCATGGTTTTCATACTGCCTCCGCCGCAAGGATTATGCACAAGCGGCGTGGGGTTCTTCAAATCGGAAGGAGGATCGAGGCTTGCGCTTCAGCTATCAGGTTGTAAAATGACGCGCATGTCGCGGACCAGTTTCGCCATCGCCGTGGTTTTGGTCTCTGCACTGTGGGCGCAGAACCCATCGCCGCCAGGATCGGGCCCACCGGGGGCCAGTCCCCCGAATAGAGACTCCGAACTGACCACGAGCGGGACCACATCTGTGCAAGCGATTCCTGACTCTTCAACTCTGCTCGCAACAAAGGTCATAAAACCCATCTATCCGATTGCGGCTGATAAAGACAAACTCGAAGGCCAGGTTGTGGTGAAGGTTGCGATCTCCGAGGCCGGAGATGTGGAGTCGGTTGAGGTCGTGAGCGGAGATCCGACGCTGGCGCAGGCGGCCACTGACGCCGCCAAGGAGTGGAAGTTCAAGCCATTTATCCGGAACGGTAAGCCTGCAAAAGTCTCAACCAAATTAGCGTTCAATTTCGTTCTCCTGGAAAAAGTCCAGGATGAGCGGCCTGCTGCGAGCGCCGCAGTCCCACAGGAGACACCACCAACGCTCGGTCTGACAACTGTCAGGGCCCCACTTACTGGGCCCCAAACAATGTTGCTGAAAAGAGTTGAGCCGGTTTACCCGGAAGTCGCCAGGACCGCTCGCATCCAGGGAACGGTCGTGATATTCGCGGTCATTGGGAAAGAAGGAACTATTACGGTTCTGCACCTCATACGCGGGCATCCGCTCCTAGCTCCCGCGGCGATCCAAGCGGTTAAGCAGTGGCGCTATCGGCCCTTTGTCCTAAACGGCGAGCCAGTGGAGGTTCAGACGACGATTACCGTGCACTTCACTCTCAGGGGATAGGGAGACGAGAGGCGCTCTCGTCGCAGTACATTCCCTCCAGCTCCCTTTGCACCCTCGCCGACAGCTCTTCCAAATCCCGCAGCGACATCCCCGCCGTCGCAATCGGTTCGCCCGCTCGCATCTCCAGCGGACGCGGTTTGATGTGGTAGGTGTTCATCGGCAGGAGTTCGTAAGTTCCCACCAGCGCGATCGGGACAATATCCACCTGCGCCTTGATTGCCATGAAGAATGCTCCGGGAAGGAAGGGCTGGATTTTGCCGTCTGATGAGCGGCCGCCTTCGGGAAAGATCACCAACGGCATTCCGCTCTTTAGTGTTCTGACTGCCGACTTGATGTGCCCGACTGACCGCGATGGATGCTGCTGGTCGACGCACACCTGTCCCGAGCGCTTCAGATGCCATCCCACCAGCGGATAGGTCAGCAGCTCTTTCTTGTGCACGATACGGAACTGAAATGGCAAATACGCATAAAGAATTGGGATGTCGAGCGCCGAGCCGTGATTGACGGCGTAAACGTGCGGCTTCGAGAAGTCAATCTTCTCGAGGCCGACGACGCGCATCGGCGAAAATATGGTCTTCATGATGGTCTTCGACCAGGCATGCGCAAACCAGTGCAGAATGCTGCCATCTTTGTCGAAGAACCCGAAGGGAACGGAAGCGATGCCGAAGGCTACGGTATAGAACCAGATCAGAGGATCGAAAAAGAAATATGAGCGCAGCCGGCTGAGCAGCCCGTACCTTTTCGGTGTAGGCCGAGGTCGGGTTTGCCCGGACCGGGATTGTTCAGCTGTTTCCTGTCCGCTTTGCCGCGCTTCGGTCACGCTGCTATTTTCCATCGGCATGAACTCCGAGGACGCGCATGGCTTCACCGACCACGTAAATTGATCCCGTCACCACTACAATTCGGTCCGCTCCCGCTCGTCCGCGTGCCCGCTCCAGCGCAGATGTGACGTCCCGGCATACTTCTATTTCCGAGCCTGTGCGAGAGGCTGCCTCGCGAATTTCTTCCGGAGTCGCCGACCGAGGGTTTTCCGCGCATGTGGCAATCACCGATTCCCCCAGCGGAAACAGAATCTCGGAAATCTCGCCGATAGCCTTGTCGCGCATCGCCCCGAACACAAAAATGATCCGCCGGTCTTCATAGTAGGTGGAGAGAGCCGAGCGCAGCGCCCAAGCGCCCGCTGGATTATGCGCCACATCGAGCACAAATCCCGGTGCACCCAGTTTGGGCGGAATTACCTGAAACCGTCCCGGCCAGCGGGTTTCGCGAATGCCGCGCTCAATTGTCTCCGATGTAACCGCGAAACCTTGCCTGCTCAATTCTTCCGCCGTAGCAATCGCCAGCGCAACGTTGCGCAATTGATGCCGCCCTACTAGCGGGGTTTCCACCAGAATCTCTTTTCCCATTACCTGCAGGGGGTAACGTGAGAGCAGTCTCTTTCGCTCCTTCGGGGCTGGGTCGTCGCCCCGACCTGACCCACGGCTTACGCCGTGGGCTGCATTCTCCCGCCGCTCCACGGCTGAGTCGCTAAACGATTCCTGCTCCGTGCTTGGTCCCCAGTATTGCGGACTCGCAGGGCTCACTGGCGGCACATACTGCACCCCGCTCACCGCCTTCGCATCCAGATCAAGGATCGCATTTCCGATCACGTCATTCGCTTGGGCAATTTGCGGCAGCGTCACCACCACGCCGCCCGCCCGAATGATCCCAGCTTTTTCCCTCGCAATTTCAGCAATCGTATCGCCGAGAAACTTCTGATGATCGAGCGCGATGTCGGTGATAATGCTGACCCTTGGGTCGACCACGTTGGTCGCGTCCAGCCGCCCGCCCATGCCGACTTCCAGCACCGCGATATCAACTTTGGTGATGGCGAAGTGTTCGAAAGCCATCGCCGTGAGCATCTCAAAAAAACTTGGATGCCAAGGCAGCTCCCCATCTTCGATCAGGCGCTCGGCCGTCTGTTCTACCATATCGTGCAGCAGCGCGAATCTGTTGTCTGCGATGTCTTCCCCATCGATCCGGATACGCTCATTCATCCGTAGCAAGTGCGGCGAGGTGTACAAACCGGTACGCAAACCCGAAGCTTGCAAGATAGACGCCAGTGTGGCTGCCGTCGAACCCTTCCCGTTTGTTCCCGCAATCAGAACGCTGGGAAAGCGGCGCTCCGGATTCTCCAGCGCCGCCAGCAGCACTCGCATGTGCGCCAGATCGAATTTGTCGGACGGCGTCTGCGCCAGTTCATGGCCCAGTGCATACATCCTTGCGACTGCGGTTTGGTAGGAAGCGGGCATGAAGAACGTCGTTGGTCGTTGGTCGTTCGCCAAAAGACTAGCCTACCAGCTTGGCGGGCGGAAATTCGAGTTCGAACAGCCGAGCTGCTCGGGGAGCAGGTTAACTGGTATTTCAAGGAGGCGCTTAGGCCAACGATCAAGGACGAACGACGAACGACAAGGTTTAGCTGACGGCCGACGGCAGGCTGACGGCCGGGGTCATAAACTCCAGCGCCCGGGCAATATATGCCTTCATCTCTTTGCGATGTACCACGGCATCCAGCATTCCGTGCTCCAGCAAGAACTCGCTGCGCTGAAATCCCGGTGGGAGCTTTTGGCGGATGGTCTGTTCGATCACCCGCGGCCCGGCGAATCCAATCAGCGCGCCCGGTTCAGCGATATTCAGATCGCCGAGCATGGCGAAGGAAGCCGTTACGCCTCCGGTGGTGGGATCGGTCAACACGGAAATGTAGGGCACGCGCTCTTCATCGAGTTTCGCCAGCGCGGCGGAGATCTTTGCCAGTTGCATCAGGCTGATCACGCCTTCCATCATGCGCGCGCCGCCGGAGGCAGAAATAATAATGATCGGCTGCTTGCTCTCCAGCGCCTGCTCGATTGCCCGAGTAATCACTTCGCCGACCACCGCACCCATGCTGCCGCCGATGAAACCGTACTCCATGGCGCTGATGATCACTGAGCGCCCGTTCAACTTGCCGCGGGCATTGATCACCGCGTCGCTCAGCCCGGTTTCTTCCTGCGCCTTTTTCAACCGGTCCGCATAGGACTTTAAATCCGTAAACTTTAGGGGATCGGTTGAAGCGAGATTGTCGCTGAAAGTTTCGTACTCACCATCGTCAAACAACAGCGCCAGGCGCGTGCGGGCATCAATACGGAAATGCTTGCCACACTTAGGGCATACGTTCTGGTTCTCTTCCAGATCTTTTTTCCAGATGACCTGCCGGCAGTTCTCACACTTTACCCATAGCCCCTCAGTTCGAACTTTCTTTTCGCCCGAAGCGTCCAACTCGCCGGATTGCCGTCTGAACCACGCCATAAGAAGAAATGCGCTCGAGGCTCTAGACGTCAGGCTTCAGCCGAACCCGTACCTGCAACGGGGAAACTGAAAGCCCGAAGCCTGGAGCTCGAAGCCTGGAGCCGCCCTTAGTACTCAATCCCTCTCTGGGCCATCACGCCCTTTTCGTACGCATGCTTTACCTGGCGCATTTCGGTAACTGTGTCTGCAACCTCGACAATTGTCGGATCCGCGTTGCGACCCGTCAAGATTACATGCACCATGTCCGGCTTTTGCCTCAGCGCCGCAACTACTTTCGCAGGATCAAGCATGCCGTAGCTGATCGCGTAATTGATTTCATCCAGAATCACCAGGTCCCAATCGCTGGACTGGATCGCGCGCTCGCCTTCCGCCCAGGCTTCCTCGACCATGCGCACGTCTTCTGGATCGGGCTTCTCCGCACCGACTTTCACGAAGCCGCGGCCCATTTGCTTCATCACAAACTTGTCGCCAAAAGCCTGCACCGCATCCAGTTCGCCGTAATGCCACGAACCCTTGATGAACTGCAGCATGAGCACGCGCATGCCACTTCCGACCGCGCGCAAAGCCGTGCCCATCGCGGCCGTAGTCTTGCCCTTCCCCGGCCCCGTGTTTACCATAATCAGACCGCGGCGTACGTCAGACATAACCCAGCCATAACCAAGCGTTCATCGGCAAAGGCTTGATTGTACTAGAGCCCCAGGTTTTCACCAGCCTCGCCATAACCGCCAGCAAGCGATATCGAAAGTGGAAATACGGGCGTCTCGCCCGTCCAGCGTGGTTTATCGCGTTGCCAACGCACGCAGCAGGCTCAACTACAATTAACCTCTTGAATCTCGACGACACCATCGTCGCCATCGCCACTCCTCCCGGCCGCGGAGGAATCGGAGTCGTCCGACTCGCCGGACCGGAAGCTTGTTCTATCGCGATGCCCATGCTTCGCCTCAAGCACGACCTCGAACCCGGCCGCGCAGTTTTCGGCGAGCTAATCGACCCCTGTGGGTCGGACACTCTTGTCCGACCAGCATCTGATCCGGCGATGGTGGCTGGGGTCGCAACCTCGCCGGCAGGTGGCGACCGTTCGGTACCTGCCCGCCAGACTCTTTCTGCTCTCTCGCGGACAAGAGTGTCCGCGCCACACGAGCAGCGCATTGACGAAGTGGTCGTCACTTACTTCGCCAAACCTCATTCCTACACCACCGACGACATTGTCGAAGTTTCCGCGCACGGATCGCCCGTGGTTCTTCGCCACATCGTCGAACTGGCGCTGGCCAGCGGTGCGCGCCTCGCCGAGCCCGGCGAGTTCACCATGCGCGCCTTCCTCAACGGACGCATTGACCTTACTCAGGCCGAGGCTGTCCGTGACCTGATCGATTCACAAACCCTTTATCAGGCCAAGATTGCCGCCCAGCAACTCGAAGGCGCTCTCTCTCGCCGCCTGCAACCGCTCAAACAGAAATTGGTGGAGTTGATCGCGCTCCTCGAGGCCGGAATTGATTTTGCCGAAGACGATGTCTCCGTGCTCCCGGCGGAAGAAATCCTGAAGCACATTAGGGCAGTGCGCGCGCCTCTCCAAGAACTGGGCCGTTCTTTCGCTTATGGAAAAATTGTGCATGAAGGACTAACTCTGGCTATCGTCGGTCGTCCCAACGTCGGAAAGTCGAGTCTGTTTAACCGCCTGGTCGAGCGCGAGCGCGCCATCGTCACCTCCACGCCGGGAACCACGCGCGATCTGGTGACCGAAACCGTTTCTCTCGGCGGAATTCCGGTCAAGCTGGTGGATACCGCCGGCATCCGCCGTGCCCTCGACGAAGCCGAGAGCATCGGAATCCAAAAATCCATGCAAGCCCTGGCCGACGCCGATTTGGTGCTGGTGGTGCTCGACGCCTCCCAACCGGAATCGACCGAAGACCAGCCATTACTGGATCAGATCAAGAATCGAACCGCGATTGTGGTCGAAAACAAGGCCGACCTTCGGAGATTAGAGACTAGGACGAGCCGTCGGGAAACGATCCGAACTTCGGCCCTAACCGGAGAAGGCACCTCCCAACTGCGCGCCGCCATCCTTCGCCACGTAACGGGAGACGCTGGTTCCATCTCCGAAGCTGGTTTCCTGACGAATACGCGACATCAATCCTTGGTGCGCGATTGCCTTGCCGCCCTCGACGCCGCCCAAACCGCCATCCAAAACCGTGTTCCCCACGAGATGCTTCTGCTCGATCTCTACAGCGCGCTCCGCCCGCTCGACGAAATCACCGGCGCAACCACGAATGACGACATCCTCAACCTGATTTTTAGCCGCTTTTGCATCGGAAAGTAGAACGGTTTCCGGCGGAACAACGACTGATTCGTCCCTTACTGAGAACTTGGGACAGGCATAGACGCTGAACTGGCAGAAGATCGCGTGGGCTGGAGCCGATACCCGTTGCGAGTCCGTATATGGTCTTTCTTGAAATGGTCACCAGCCAGCCTGACTGTAATCGCCCGCCATCCCCGATTGGGATTAGGGCGTGGATAGTAGCTGAGTGAATAGAGATGTGCCAAGTCATCACGAATGGATGCGAATGCGAGTTCTTCGTCCCTCCAGTTTTTGGCAAAGTAGGCTTTACCGCCGGTCGCGGCGGTCATGCGTTCGAACACTGCCGTCGAAACCGGCTCCAATTGTGCCTGCCGGGTACTGATCATGTAGATAGCGGTTCCGGTCGACTGGGCCAGTTCGGCGACATCCTCGGGAGGGACCATACTTGAATTGTCGGGGCCATTGGAAAAAACCACGATCACTTTTCTTCCCACGAACTGCGCTGCGTCCTTCACGGTCAGCAACAGGCAGTTATAAAGGGCCGCATCGTCGCCGGCCACAGTCGAACGCACTCCGCGGAGTATTCGTGACCGATCCGCAGTCAGGGGAGTGGCTCGCGAAAGGTCGCGGCTATAGGAATAGAAGGCGACTTTGTCCGCGCTTTGCAGCGAGCGGATGAAGTCAGCGATGGCATCCTGCGCGAACACAAAACCGCGATACATATAATTACTGGTGTCGAAGAGGACGAAAACATTCGACCCAGCGACCAGCGAAGCAAGCGCCTGCGGATCACCGGTGGATTCCGGTCGAGCCGAGTCCGCTGGAGAGCCGGCAGGCTTGTCACCCGCGGGGTCCGGTTCCGCCAGCCGCCGTGTGGCTTCGTTGCCCTCGCCGAACGTGGCAATTTCCTGTTGAATTCCGTCTTCGGTGATGATGAAGTCTTCAGGACGGAGGCCGGTAACGTAGTTTCCCTTGCTGTTGGTCACCGCCACGTTTAACTGCACCATGTCCACGGTGACGTGAATCTCGGATTCGTTTTCCTGGGCTACACAGTTTGCCGGCCCAAAGCCGAGAATCGAGAGACAAACCAGAATCCACGCCCTGCTTTTCGTCATAACGCTCCCCGTCCTACCGCCCTGCTCGGAACCTTGCTGCGGTGGAGCTGCAAAGTTCCGTCTTTGCTGCATTGCCACTAAGGCCGCGACTCAGCGCCAGTCGGCGATAGGAGTGCGACCTTTCCGTGCCTGAACTCGTCCCCTGTCTCCCGCATAGCCCGAAGTAATGCCGGCCAGTCTTCAAAATCGGTGGCGAAAATCTTCTCCACCATCCGCCGAGTGAGATCGGGAACCAGACGATTCAGCGCTCCCGGCGTATACCCCATCTCGTCCGCTAGACGGGCCCAGTACAGGTTGCTGGAATCCCACCACTCGGCCAGCAAACGGCTGGAATACCCGGAGAATGCAGGAAGCGGCTTCATATTTAACATTTCACGGGTGTAACTCTGGGTGAGGGTTGGATGAGGCACACCGAAATCCTGACATAGCCTCTCCCAACTCAACTCCGCGGGATACCGTCGCGACAGTCGATTGAGTTCCTGGCCGGCTGCACCCCAGGAATCGCTTTCAGGAAACCGCCTTCGAAACTCTCTGGTTAGGTAGAAAGTATCAGCCGGAGTTACTCGCGCAATTACTTCAGGAATTCGCCCTGCCGACAAAGCTTGCTCCAGCCAAGCGGTCCGTTGAGGAAGCATGCGCTCCGATAAGATGTCGGTTAGCTGGCTACGTAACGCCTCATTATCGGCTGACGCGGTAAGCAGTTCTTCTCCAGCCCGTTGATATAGTGCCACGGCGTGCAGTTCGTTCTTGCTTATGTCCCACCAGCGCGGTAAAACGGCATTGGTGATAAGGCCAGGGGCCAACTCCCTCCAGATCAGGGCCTGAACGCTTTCCGGCGAAATAAAATCCTGTTCCGCTTCGGCCAGGGCGTACGGCAAATCCGCAAGCGATCCGACCAAATGAGCGCCGCCTCCTGCGGGCGAGCCCTCGCCGAACAATTGCGGCGCTTGCCACAGGCGATCCATTCCGCTGACGGTATCGCCGGAGAAATCATGAGAGCGAACGAAAAGTGGATTGTGGTGGAGCATTTGGGCCCCGGGAGGCTCGTAATAGGCGTAATTCAAACCCACCAGAGTGTCTCGAAAGAAAGGCGCCAGCTGACCCCGAGCTTCCTCTAATTGCGCTTGGGAAGCCTGTGACTTGAGGACTTTGGATAAGTCAGTTTGCATCTGCAGATCGGTGTGGCGGTTGTTGTAAATGGCCGCCGCCCATTCCGTTCTTTCAGTCCCAGTGAAAATGGGACGCGGCATCTCGAATTCTCGAAGCTCCCGAGCCAATGGGACCAAGGAGTCTCCCACGGCCACTCCGCGGGCCATTTGGTTCAACCCGTCGCCCAACGCCAAGATGGTGTCGAGAGATACCAGGCGCTGCGCGTCCAGAACCGAGCGCATGGCTCTCGCCATTTCCTGATGGATCTTCCTGGCCTCCGGATCAGTCTGCCGAGGGCCAGCCAGCAAGTCGATCATCTCGTCCTCAGAAGGCTTGGCTTGCGCGCTCGCCGCGCGAAGGGTCGCTCCCAACGAATTGCGACCAGCATCGAAAAGCTGAGCCGAGTTCGTAATCTTGTCGAACGGAGTGATCACCCCTTGCCAGGATTGGTTGAGTTCAGCCCTGGGGATCTGTCCCTGGCGCGCCAATATCTGCCACAGCCCGACATTGGCTTGCAGAATTCCCATCGCGTTGCCGCGGAGCGTGTGATTGGAAATCGTGTCCACGGTGTCGGCGCTGTTAACAAACCGGGTAATAGACGCGTCGTCCAATTCAGGAAATTCAGTGAAGATCAAATATTGATCGCTGAATTCGCCGAATCTGCTCGCCATCAAGCGTAGGGTTTCGGAGCTCGGCCGGCGATCGGGGGGGCGTTGGCTGTCCAATTCACACAGCAGGAGATAGATTTGCAGCGGCCCGGTGTCCGTGTCCAGGCGGGAAAAGGCGAACATGGCTTCCAGCAGTTGGTCGGGGCGAGTCCAGCCTGCTGCTTGCTTGCTCCACTCGTGAACCACCTTGAAGCTGGTCTTCTGCCTAAGGATGTTCTTCCACAGCGCAAGGTTTCCCGGCACCACGGGGTCGCCATTGGCATCCCACCGCAGGCGGGTCAGCAGGAGTAGGAGACCGGGAGCCGGCCGAAACACGGATCGGGCCGCACCGGCACCAGGATCAGGCGAACGGAAGGCCTGATAGAACGCTGACAAGCGGCGCGCTGCCACGAAGTGTGCCTGCTGACTCTGACTGACGCGTGATAAGGCGTCAAAATAAGCGGCCAGCCAGCCGTTGTCTCTGGACAGCAGTCGCTGCACAAATTCCGCTGGAGAATGCGGGCTTGCCCCTACCAGATCCTCCCATCCCGACTCGGCCGCAATTCCTCCCGGCACCAGCACTCGCCCAGAACGAATGCTGATGTGGCTTCCGTAAAAATCCAGCATGGACGCAAAAGGAAGCAGCTTGCTGATGCCGAGAGACTGTCGCAGCGAGACGCTAGTTTGGGGATCGTTCCGCGACAGCGCCCAATACAAACGGGCGAGTTGGGGATCGTACAGAATTGCCTCAATTAGATTGTTAACCCCTCTTCTACGTGGCTTGCCTGCCCTGATCCAATCGGCTTCCGTGAACAGCACCGGAACGCGAGTCGCGGGAAACGGGTAACTGAAGGAAACGCCTTGCTGCAGCGACTCCTCCAATTCAAGAAGAGGGAACCCCGAGTCTGTGGTGAGGAACGCCCTTTCGGGATCGGCTGTCACCAGAGAATTATTGGTTTGCCCACAATTCTGCCGCAACCGAAAACCCAGAATGCGCAGCAGAGGTTGCGCTTCATCGCAACCAGAAACTCGGATCACGCCCACTGGCCCCGCCAACGCCGCCAACTCCTGCGCTTGATGCACGTACCTGCCCAGTAGAATCAGAAACTCTGTTGGCCTTCCTCCGTTGCTCGAACCTTCATAACCTTGTATGTAAACATTGCGAGCCAACAGTGGCATTACCTCGTCGGCAGAGGCCTTCTGGCTTATACCGGCCATTCGCAAGAATGAGCGCAGCGGACCCGGAACGATTGCTGCCGCCGAAGGGGACTCGGATCTGGTCACTTCAGAAGACTGGGTATCTGCCGCCGCCAGGGTAGGAGCAGGTGCACTCTCCTGGGCGACACTCAAACAGGACACAGCGCAAAAAATGATGGGGAAAAGACTTGGCAGGCATCGAGGAGATCGCATGGCTGGAATCCTCTTTCAGAACTTAGAAGCGGAATATCGTAGCCCCGGCGGATTCAGATAGCGGCGTGGCTATTCAGTTTTTCTCGGCCCGGCCGGCATCCAGCACCGTACCTCTTGCTGGCGCCGAACCTGGCCATCGGGGCCGGCTTGCTTCGATTCCGGTTCTAACTTGCGTCGTCGGCCAAGATAAACCATTGCGGGCCCTTAATCAAAGGATGTTTAGAAGATTTAACAAATCCCAGGTTGCGA
>Ga0073928_10003215_pt1 | contig 26188 bp, 27 predicted proteins | sample PaiPotPPA55metaG_FD_76969 | JGI IMG/M metagenome (GOLD analysis project Ga0073928, IMG submission 76969) | Iron sulfur acid spring bacterial and archeal communities from Banff, Canada, to study Microbial Dark Matter (Phase II) - Paint Pots PPA... ...
CCTCGGCGAATGGGGAACGGATTACCCGGACCCGCACAGCAATGCCGAGGCTTTCGCCCTGAACGAGGACAATTCCGATGCGGCGCCGAAAAAGACGCCGGCCTGGCGCAATGCCTGGTCCGATCCGGCGATGAACGCGCAGGTCGCCGCCGCCATGACCGAGCGCGATGCCGTGCGCCGCGCTGGCCTCTACCGCGCGCTCCAGCGCGCGCATCAGCAGACGGCGCCCTTCGCCTTCATGTTCCAACTCGTCGAGACCGCCGCGCATCCCGCCACCGTCGACGGCTTCCTCATCGGCGCCGGTCCGGCCGAGAACCGCTATGCCGGCATCGCCAAGCATTGAACGCGGCGCCATGGCGGCGCTGCGCCTCGCCGCCTCCGTCCTGCTCACCCTCTTCGGCCTGCTGCTGGCGACGTTCCTCATCGCGCGCGTCGTGCCGATCGATCCGGTGCTGGCGGTGGTGGGCGACCGCGCCTCGGCCGATACGTATCAGCGCGTGCGCGTCGAGCTCGGCCTCGACCAGCCGCTCTATGTTCAGTTCTGGCGCTATGTCGTGTTGGTGCTGCACGGCGATTTCGGCCGTTCGGTGCTGACGCGCAATCCCGTGGTGGAGGACATCGCCCGCTTCCTGCCGGCGACGATCGAGCTCGCCACTGCGGCGACGCTGATCGGCGTGGCCCTCGGTATTCCCGCCGGCGTGCTCGCCGCGGCGCGGCAAGGGCGCTGGGCGGATCACGCCATCCGCCTCGTCGGGCTGGTGGGATATTCGGTGCCGGTGTTCTGGCTCGGGCTCATGGCGCTGCTGCTGTTCTACGCCGAGCTCGGCTGGGCCGCCGGGCCGGGCCGGCTGGATATTTTCTACGAGGACACGGTGGCGCCGGTGACCGGGCTCATCCTCGTCGACAGCGCCATCGCCGGGAACTGGGCGGTGCTGCGCAGCGCGCTCGCGCATCTCGTCCTGCCGGCGGGCGTGCTCGGATATTTCTCGCTCGCCTATATCAGCCGCATGACGCGCAGCCTCATGCTGGAGCAGCTCGGCCAGGAATACATCGTCACCGCGCGCGCCAAGGGCTTGAGCGAGCGCCGGGTGCTGTGGCGCCACGCCCTCGGCAACACCCTGGTGCCGCTGGTGACGGTCGTCGCGCTCTCTTATGCGAGCCTGCTCGAGGGCTCGGTGCTGACCGAGACCGTGTTCGCCTGGCCGGGGATCGGCTCCTACATCACCGGATCGCTGCTCAACATCGACATGAACGCCGTGCTCGGCGGCACCCTGGTGGTGGGCGTGCTCTTCATCTCGCTCAACCTCCTCTCCGACCTGCTCTACCGCTGGCTCGACCCGAGAACGCGATGAGCGGCGCGGCGGGCGCAGGGCAGGGATGGCGCGCCTGGCTCGGCAGCGACGCGCCGGCTTCCCGACGCCAGGCGCGCCTGGGCGAGATCTATCGCTTCGCCCGCGCCTTGATGCGCCACCCGCTCGCGGCCGCCGGTCTCGCCATCGTTCTGCTGCTCGTGCTTATCGCCGTGCTCGCCCCGCTCCTCGCGCCCTATGCGCCCGCCGCGCAGCACCTGGCGGGCCGGCTGCAAGGCCCCGGCCCGCAGCATTGGCTCGGCACCGACGAGCTCGGCCGCGACACCCTCTCGCGTCTGCTCTTCGGCACGCGGATCACGCTCGGCATCGTCGCGCTGGTGACGGCGATCGCCGCGCCGATCGGCCTCGCCATCGGCTGCATGGCCGGATATGCCGGCGGCTGGGTCGACGCCGCGCTCATGCGGGTGACCGACGTGTTCCTCGCGCTGCCGCGGTTGATCCTCGCGCTCGCTTTCGTCGCCGCGCTCGGACCCGGCATCGAGAACGCGGTGCTCGCCATCGCCCTCGTCGCCTGGCCGCCCTATGCGCGCATCGCCCGCGCCGAGACCCTGGCGCTGCGGCGCAGCGACTTCATCGCCGCGGCACAGCTCGCCAGCGCGTCGCCTGGCCGGATCGTCCTGCGGCACATCATGCCGCTGTGCCTCTCTTCGGTGATCGTGCGGGTCAGCCTCGACATGGCCGGCGTCATCCTCATCGCGGCGGGGTTGGGCTTCCTCGGCCTCGGCGCGCAGCCGCCGGCGCCCGAATGGGGCGCGATGATCGCCGCGGGGCGCAAATACATGCTGGACCAGTGGTGGGTGGCGGCGGCGCCGGGCATCGCCATCGCCGTGGTGAGCCTGGGCTTCAATCTGCTCGGCGACGGCCTGCGCGACGTGCTGGACCCGAGGCAGCGATGACTGCGCCCTTGCTCGAGGTGAGCGATCTCGTCGTGCGCTTCGGCGATACCGAAGCGGTGCGCGGCGTCAGCTTCGCCATGGGCCGCGAGCGCCTCGGCATCGTCGGCGAGTCCGGGTCGGGCAAATCCTTGACCGGTCGCGCCATGCTCCGGCTGCTGCCGCCCCGTGCCACGCTTCAGGCGACCCGCCTCGCTTTCGCCGGCATCGATCTCCTCGCGGCCACCGAGCGCGAGCTGCAGGCGCTGCGCGGCCGACGCATGGCGCTCGTGCTGCAGGATTCGAAATTCTCGCTCAACCCGCTGATGCCGGTGGGCCGGCAGATCGCCGAGGCCTATCGCGCGCATGGCCGCGCATCGGCGCGAGAGGCGAAGGAGGAGGCGCTCGCCATGCTCGAGGCGGTGCGCATCCGCGAGCCGCGGCGCGTCCACGACCTCTACCCGCATGAGGTCTCCGGCGGGATGGGGCAGCGCGTGATGATCGCGATGATGCTCGCCGGCGATCCCGAGCTGCTCATCGCCGACGAGCCGACCTCGGCGCTCGACGTCACCGTGCAGGCGCAGGTGCTGGCGGTGCTCGACGAGCAGGTGAGCCGGCGCGACATGGGGCTCATCCTCATCAGCCACGATCTCGACCTCGTCGCCTCGTTCTGCGATCGCGTGCTGGTGATGGAGCGCGGCGCCATCGTCGAAAGCTGCGTCGCCGCCGCGCTCGACGAGGCGCAACATCCGTATACGCGCCGGCTGCTCGCGGCGCGCCCGCGGCTTGCCGCGTCATGATCGAGGCGCGTGCCCTCACCGCGCGTTTCGGCGCGACGACGGTGGTCGACGGCGTCTCCTTCTCGGTTGCGGCTGGCGAGGCCTTCGGCATCGTCGGCGAATCCGGCTCGGGCAAGTCGACGCTGCTGCGCGTCATCGCCGGCCTGCACGAGGACTGGTCAGGCGCACTCCTGCTGGACGGAATGCCGCAAGGGCGCCATCGATCGCACCTGGGTCGCGTGCAGATGGTGTTCCAGGACCCGTACGGCTCGCTCCACCCGCGCCATACCGTCGACCGCGCCCTCGCCGAGCCGCTCGCCATAAACCGTGTCGGCGACGCCCCGGGCCGCATCGCCGCGGCGATGCGCGCGGTCGGGCTCGAGGCCGCGCATCGCTTCCGCTACCCGCACCAGCTGTCGGGCGGGCAGCGCCAGCGCGTAGCGATCGCCCGCGCGCTCATTCTAGAGCCGGCGCTCGTGCTGCTCGACGAGCCGACGGCGGCGCTCGACGTCTCCATCCAGGCGGAGATCCTCGCGCTGCTGCGGCGGCTGCGCCGCGAGCAACGGCTCAGCTATGTGCTGGTGAGCCACAACCTCGCCATCGTCGCGCAGCTCTGCGAGAGCGTTGCCGTGATGCGCGAGGGCCGCTTCGTCGAGGAGCTGGCCGTCGCCGACCTGCGCGCCGGCAGCGCGCAGCACCCGTATACGCGCGAATTGCTGCGCGCAAGCCGGGGCTATGTGCGACAGCGCCGCTCCGCTTAGCCCCAGTTTCGCCGCAGCCCCTCGCGGTTGGCGGCGAGCCAGTAGAGCGCGACGATGGTGAAGCCGTTGTCGATCTTGCCGGCGCGCAGCAGTTCCATCGTCTCGTCGCAACTCTTGACGATCACCTTGATGTCTTCCTGCTCGTCAGCGCAACCGTGGATGCCGCCAGCATCACTCGAATCGACGCGGCCGCAATAGAGCGTAACCGTTTCCGTCGAGCCGCCGGGGCTGGTGAGATAGCGATGGATCGGCAAAACCTCGCCTTCGATGGTGAGACCGGCTTCCTCCTTGGCTTCGCGGCGCGCGACCTCCGGCGCGCTCTCGCCGGGGCGGTCGATGATGCCGGCGACGATCTCGAGCTGCCAGGCGGGAAAGCCGGCGAGATGGGCGGCGAGGCGAAACTGCTCGATGAGCACAAGCGTGTCGCGGGCGGGATCATAGAGCAGCACGCCGACGGCGTGGCCGCGCTCGAACACCTCGCGCGAGAGCTCGCCGCTCCAGCCACCCGAATAGAGGCGATGGCGCAAGCGGTAGCGGTCGATCCGGAAGAAGCCCTGATAGGCGGTCTCGCGGTCGAGGATCTCGATCGCCGTGTCGCTCACGACGACGCGGCAGCAGCGGTGGCCATGCAGCGCATGGCCCGAGTGTATGGGAAAAGCAGCGGGCGGGACAACCCGCTCGCCGCCCGTCAGTCGGAGCGAAGGTTACGTGCCGCTGCGCTGTACGCGGCTGTCGAACACGGCCGCAGCTTGCGTGCTGCCGGCGTCGTTCGTCTCGGCGAGACGGACGCGCATCGCAGCAATGCAGATCGCGAGCGCCGCCGACGCCGCCGGCGCGGATGACGGGTAAGGGATCATCGCGTCATTCGCGCGGTAGATCTCGCCGATCCAGCCGCCGAATCCGCCCTGGCAATTCGTGAGCTGACCGAGGCGATGGATCGTCCAGCCTTCGGGCATCAGCTTGAGCGCGGCATCGAGCGAGCGCGTATAGAGCGGTACCGGCTTCGCCGTGCCGTACAAGCGCTGAATGGCGTAGTCGAGGTACTCGCTTCCGTCCTTGGCGCTCTGCAGCATCGTCACGAGCTTTGCCAGTTCCATGTGAACGACCTCTTCGCGTTGCGGGGACGGCCGAAAGCTACCGGCCATCACCCGAAAGACGGAGGGTCAAATTAGTGTCAGTTCCGCGCCTTGGTTGGGTTGGCGGCGATCCGCGCAACCTCACCGAGAGGGAAGCGCACGCGCATGAGCAAACCGCTGGGACGGCGGTTCTCCGCATCGATCGTGCCGCCGAGCGCCTCGACGTTGCGGCGCGCGATCCACAAGCCGATGCCGAAATGCGTGTCCTGGGTCTCCGCGCCGTCGGGCGGCGTGCGTTGCGAGAAATAGCGATCGAAGATTCGCGCGAGATTTTCCGTCGGCACGCCGGGACCGTTGTCGCCGATCATCAGCTCGGCGACGCCGTCGCCGGCCTCGAGCCGGACACCGACGCTCTCGCCTTCGGGCGAGAAAGAGACGGCGTTGTCGAGCAGGTTCTCGATCACCGTCTCCACCATCTCCTCGTTGGCGTGGATCATCACGCCCGGCGCGATATGGCCCTTGAGGCGCAGATGGCGCTCGACGAACACGTCGGCATGCGCCTGCAGCAGGCGGCCGAGCACGCGCGACAGGTCGATGTCCGCGCGCGGCATTTCCATGAGATCGGCCGTGGCTTCGTCGAGGCGGCGCGCCGACGCGACCAGCCCGTCGAGCTTGTCGAGCGAGCTTTCGATGAGGCCGATGGCGCGCAGGCCGCGTCGGTTTTCGGCGGCGATGGCGCGCTTCACCGGCTCGAGCGATTGGCGGATGACGGCGATCGGCGTCTTGAAGGCGTGCGCGTTGTCCTCGGCGGCGCGGCGGATGTCGCGCGCGGAGGCATCGAGCACCTCGACCATGTGGTCGAACTCCTCGGCGACATCGGCGAGCTCGGGGACGTCGTTCTGAGCGCGGAAGGAGGAGCCGCCCATCGAGCGCCGCTCGCGGATGAGGCGCGCGCGCTCGGCGAAGCGCTGCAAGCCGCGCCGGATGCTCCAAAAGGTGGTGAAGGTCAGCAGCACCATCGCGAGGTAGATCGCCGCGGCGAAGCGCACCTCCGAGCTCGCCCAATACGGCCGGCCGAGCGTCGAGCCCGGCGGCGACAGCGCCGAGGAGGAGGTGACCACGACCCAGCAGCCCGCCATCGTCTTGAGCGGCGTGACCGATGTCACCACCTCGTCGTCGCCGCCCGGCGTGCGGTAGCGCACCGCCATCGGAAAATCGCCGTCGCAGGTCGTCGACAGCTGATCGAGGATGCCCTGCTGACGCAATGTCTCGCGCTCGGCGTCGAGCTGGGGCGCCGGAACCGGCGGCCAGGACGCGACATAGAAGAAGCCGGGCGGGCCCGCCGGGGCGAACAGCAGCTTCACATTGGTGAAGTCGTCGGCAAAGCGCGCAAGGTCCCCGCCGAGCTGCGGCAGCGGCGGCTTCAGCCCGGTCGACAGCATCGGCGCGAGCGCCGCGGCGATGACATGGCCATGCTCGTGCACGCTGCGCAGCAGGACGGCATTCTGCGCCTCGTCGGCGGCGCGGAACTGGTGGTAGATGATGACCGGCACGGCCAGGAAGATGACCGTCATCACCACCGCCTTGGCGGTGAGGGAGCGGTAACGGCGCGGCCTCGCCGCGCGCGCGGGTGGAGCGGCGGCGGCGACGATCTCGTGCCGGCTATGGGCCGGCAATCCAGCGGTAGCCGAATCCGGCATAGTTGTGAATTTGATCGAAATCCGCATCCAAGTCGCGGAATTTCTTGCGTATGCGCTTGATGAACGTGCGCACATTGGCGCGGTAGCCCTCGGCGCCATAGCCGGCGACGAAATCCTTGCCGTGCACCAGATCGTAGATCTCGCGGTAGCCCACATCCTCGCCGGCGCGCAGCGCCAGGAGCGCGACGATCTTGAATTCGGTCAAGGTGAGGTCGAGCGTGCGGCCGCTCCAGCCCGCGCGGTTGATGTCGAAGCGCAGTTCGAGCGGCCCCAGATGGATGACCTCGCCGGGCGGGCGACGCGCCTCGCCGCTCTCGGGCAGCGGCCGCATGCCCTCGGTGATGAGCTGCAGCCGCTTCACCAGGATCGAGAGCCGGCGCGACTTGTCGACGAAATCGACCGCGCCGCCCTCGAGCGCCGCCTCCTCGTAGATATCGTCGCTGAGGACGGTGAGGAAGATCACCGGCGTGGTGCTGCCGGCGCGGCGCAGACGGCGCAGCACCTCGAGCCCATTCATGCCGGGCATGCGCCAGTCGAGCAGGATAACGTCGGCGGCACCGCCGCCGGCGAAATAGTCCAGCGCGGGTGCACCGGCATCGAAGCTGACGACCGCGAAGCCTTCGTCGATCAGGTTGAGGCCGAGCGACTCGCGGAACGAGTCGTCGTCGTCAACGAGCACTATCCGTACTGGTCGAAGGCTCGGCGCGGGCGCGGCGTTCGCTGACGAGCTCGTCATAGCATTGCTCTGCAGGTTGCTCGCGTGACTCATGGCTCCTGATTTCATAGTGGAGGGCGCGCATCGCCTGGCTCTGCAGGTCGAAATAGAAATACACGTCGAGTTCGCAAGCTTGGCCGAGATAGCGCCAGATCGTCGCCGGCGGCGCTTCGGCGCGTTGCCGCGGCTCGCCCAGCAGCGCCGTCAATCGCGGCTGATCGAGCCCGATCAGCCGATCGAAGCCGCTGACCGGCGCGACCGGGGCGGTCGCCTCCGGCAGCCGCACCGGCATGGGCGCCACGGCGATCGGAGCGGGCGGCGTCGGCTTGCGCGGCGGCGGCGGCGGCAAAGTGCTGACGGCAGCCTCCTGGTCGGGACCGCCCATCGGGAATGAGAAATGCTCGCAGCTCGCCAGGACGAGCATGGCGCTCGAAGCCGCCAGGGCAGCCAAACGCCGCCGGATCAGGTTCACTGGTTTCGCCATTGCCCGCCGTCTCATGCCTTCCTGGTTTGGGTGAGATCGCCACAAACTCCGTCAACGTAGAGTTAACAGGGCGAGGATTACGCCATTGGCCGGTTCCTGACAACGGTCCCGACATGGTTTCACGTCCGGGCGATTTGTGGCAAGGTCTGAAATAGATTACAGGGCAGGGATGTGACGTCGGCGCAAGCAGCGGTGGTGAGCAGGGGCCAAGCCATTGATATTGATGGCCTGTGTCGGACGCCGCTGATTCCCGGCCCGTTCCCTCATCTGATCGTCCCGGGCTTCGTTCGCGGACCGGCCCGGGCTGCCCTGGCGCGGGATTTCCCACAGATCGACAAGGCCGGCAGCTTCCCCGTCGGCGATCTGCGATTCGGCCCGGCCTTCGCGGATTTCATCGCCGAACTCGAAGGGCCGGCGCTGCGCGCCGCCTTCGCCGAGAAGTTCGCGACCGATCTCGCGGGGCGCCCGACCATGATCACGGTGCGTGGCCAGGCGCGTGCGGCCGATGGCCGCATCCACACGGACAGTCGCACGAAGATCATCACCGTGTTGATCTACATGAACGAATCGTGGGAGGCCGAGGGCGGCCGGCTGCGCCTCCTGCGCTCGCCCGATCGGCTCGACGACGCCGTGGCGGAGGTACCGCCCGCGGCCGGCACGCTGCTGGCGTTCCTGGTCACGCCGCATTCCTGGCATGGCCACGCGCCGGTGAGCGGTCCGCGCCGCGTCATCCAGCTGAATTGGGTGACGAGCGACGCCGTGGTGCGTCGCGAGCGCCTGCGGCATGGCCTGTCGGCGCGGGTGAAGCGGCTGTTCTCGTTCGCCCGCTGATTTATCGAGGCAGGCCGGTCGACGAGCCTGGGGTAGCACGCCCGCTGGCACCGCGACGCGCAGTCGGATCTTGGCGCTGCATGCAGCTTCGCTGTCGTATCAAGCGGTCGGCGCGCTCGGACGGCATTTAGGTGTTATTCACGACAGCGCGCTACACACTCGAGCCGAGGTGAATCTTGCGCCAGCCAACGCGTCCAAAAGCCTATCACGATCAGCGATTCCTCGAGAGCCGCGACGCTCGATCGCTGCGTATCCTCGCCGAATATCTCGAGCCCCTGTCGCGCTTCGAGCGCCACGGCGTCAAGGATACCATCGTCTTCATGGGGTCGGCGCGCCTGCTGTCGCGGGAGGCCGCGCAGGCCGCCCTGGGCAAGGCCGAGGCGACCGGCCAAGGACTCGACGCCGCGCGCAACGCCCTTGAGCAATCGGCCTATTACGAGGCGGCGCGCGAACTCGCCTTCCGCCTGACCAATTGGTCGAAGACGCTCGACCGCAACGAGCGCCGCTTCGTCGTGTGCACCGGCGGCGGGCCGGGCATCATGGAGGCCGCCAACCGCGGCGCGTCGGAGGCGAAGGGGCTCAATGTCGGGCTCACCATCTCGATCCCCAACGACGAGTTCGACAACCCCTATGTCAGCCGCGAACTCCATTTTCATTTCCACTATTTCTTCATGCGCAAATTCTGGTTCGTCTACCTGGCCAAGGCGGTGGTGCTCTTCCCCGGCGGCTTCGGCACGCTCGACGAGATGTTCGAGATCCTGACGCTGGTGCAGACCGGCAAGATGCGCAAGCGCATGCCGATCGTTCTGTTCGGAGCGAAATATTGGGACGACGTCGTCAATTTCGACGCGCTCGTGCGCGCCGGCACCATCAGCTCCGAGGACCTCGCGCTGTTCCACCGCACGGATTCGGTGGACGAGGCCTATGAACTGATCACGCGCGGCCTGCTGGAGAATGCGATCGGCAGCCCCGGCGCGGTGCTCTGAGGCGCTACGCCTAATCATTGCAGCGCGCTCACAACCCATGTCAAGTATCGCCATCCCCGGACACGCGTTTCGCGTGTAGCCGAGGATGTGTTACCCGACTTTTACGGCGGGCCGGGTGTTTTTTTATTTCGACCGGCGCACTTCGGCTTGTCGCGTACGGACCCTGTGGTAACAATGAGGTGGGGGGAGCTGCCGATGACATTCGATGAGCTGCGGGCCGTGGTTGCCAATGGTGGCGGTCTCACGGTCGATGGTGCCAAATACACTGCCGAGCAGTTGCGTACCTTGGCCGCTTACGCGGCGACCAGCGGCGCACAGCTCACCATTTCCGGTGGCAAATTCTCCTTCGACGACATGAGGGCGATCGCCACCCATGGCAATGGGCGCGTCGTCTTCGCCGGCAGCGTGTTCTAGCCAGCGCGACCGAGCGTCAGAGCGAGCGGCCCTCCTGCAAGGGCCGTCAATAGGCTAGTGGCGCTTGCATCCACACCCAATAAGGGTGTTCTCGCACTAACGCAAGTTTAAATGGTCTTGAGGTAAATTGGCGGGTCCCGATCGTGGCTCTTGCAGGAGACGGCCATTCCCAGTTGGGGCCAGACAGTCTTCCAGGTCTCAGTGCGCGTCCGGCGCGATGCGCCGGGCATCCTGGCTGCGGCGAAGCAGGCCGTGCAGCGGATGGCGATGCGCTTGCTCGCTCAGGCGCGCGCGCTTCTGTCGTCGCAGACGCAGGCGGTCCGAATCGTCGCCGTCACGGGCGGCTTCGCCATGGCGCTCAGCGGCATGTTCCAATGGATGTCGTGGAATTCGCGCCAGACCGTGATCGCGGATACCTTTTCCTCGAGCTCCAACCTGGCGGTCTCGGTCGAGCAGTTCGTCGCGCGCACCATGGAGACGGTCGATCTGACGCTGCGCATCGTCACCGAGGAGATCGGCGGCGAGGGCAGCAGGACCGGCCGCGATATCCAGATGCTGCTGGCGGAGCGGGTGCGGCAATCGCCGCAGCTCACGGGGTTGATGGTCATCGGCCCGGACGGCGTGGTGCGGTTCAGCGCCGGCCAGGCGCCGAAGCGGGGCGCCTCGCTGTCCGGGGCCAAGTATTTCATCACGGCCCGCGGCAGCTCGGACATTCAGCTGCTCGCCACCGATCCGGCAACGGCGCGCGAGACCGGCCAGCACGTCATCTTCGCGGCGCGGCGCTTCGTGCGGCCTTCGGGCGCCTTCGGCGGCGTCGTGGCCGCCACGGTCAGCGCCGACTACGTGCAGCGCTTTCTCTCCACCTTGCATGTCGGCGACCACGGCGTCATCGCGCTGCAGACGACGGACGGCACGATGCTGGTGCGGCAGCCCTACCTGGAAGCCAGCGTCGGCACGAGTTTCGCGTCCACGCCGCTGTTCCGTGAATGGCTGCCCTGGGCATCCTCGGGCGTGTTCCGGGCCTATGACGATGGCGATGGGCTGTGGCGCATCATCGGCTACCAGCGGGTGGACCGACTGCCCCTCGTCGTGCATGTCGCCTTGTCGGAGGCGGAGGCGCTGACGAATTGGTGGCGCACCACCCTGTGGCAGGCCGGCGTGGGCATCGTGATCCTGATCCTGGCGGCCATGACAGCCTATGCGCTGCACCGCCAGCTGCAGGGGCGGATGCGCGCCCATGCGCAGCTCAGCGACACGGTGCGCGCGCTGGAACGTGCGCGCCTTGCCGCCGAGGAGTCGAGCCGCGTCAAGAGCCAGTTCATGGCGAATATGAGCCATGAGCTGCGCACGCCGCTCAATGCGGTGATCGGCTATAGCGAGATGCTCATCGACGATGCCGAGGGCGACCGCGATAAGCAGCAGAATCTCGCCGACCTGCGCCGCATCAACAGCGCCGGGCAACATCTGCTCGGCCTCATCACCGAAGTGCTCGACATCTCCGAGATCGAGGTCGGCCGCCTCGAGCTGCGCGAGGAGCCGGTCGACGTGGCGAAGCTCGTCGGCGATTGCCATCGCGCCGTCTTGGAGCGCGCCAAGGCGGCGGGCCTCGATCTCACGGCCGCGCCGGCGACGGGCTTGCCGACGCTCCTGGCAGACGAGCGGCGGTTGAAGCAGATCGTGCTCAACCTGCTGACCAATGCGGTGAAATTCACGCCCGCCGGCGGCCGCATCCTGCTCTCCGCGTCAGCGACGGCGGAGGGCGGCGTGGCCCTGTTTGTCGCCGACACCGGCATCGGCATGACGCCCGAGGAGATCCCGGTCGCGCTCGAGGCGTTCCGGCAGGTCGATGGCGGGCTCACGCGCCGCCGGGAGGGCGCCGGGCTCGGCTTGCCGCTCGCACGCACGCTGGTGGAACTGCATGGCGGCACGCTCACCATCGCCAGCGCGCCCGGCGAGGGCACCACCGTTACCGTCACCCTGCCGTGGGAGCGTGTGATCCGGCAGCAGATTGCCTCGATCGATGCCGCATGACACCGTTCGCGGAAAGCATCAGCCTGCGACGGATTTAGCTAAAATTGCTGCCGCTGCCGTAGCGTTCGGCTTTTCCACCTGCTCTATACCGAACCTTTACCGAGGCGGTGCTAACTTCAACGCGCGACCATTCCGGCCCGGCCAGCGACAACGCGCTCCGGCCTTGCGAGGTGACGAGACATGACAACTCGTTCTGACGGCAATGATGGACATGGTCGGTCGGTTGTCATTCTCGACCCGGATGATGGATCGCCGCTGATCGTGATCGTGCCGCAGCCGGCCGCACCCGAGCCGTCGGACAAGGCGCCCCCGGCAGGCGGCGACATCGCTCCTCCCGCCGACAAGAAATAGCCGCCCGCGACCTCGCCCGGCCGTGCCTCACGGCACGCGCCCGGCGTTGCGCCGCCTTCGGCCGCCTTTTTTTTGACAGGAGCGGCGGCGTCTCCCTTCGGGAACGAGAACACCCGGTCGATGTTAAACAGCGGGCGCGGCGCGCCGCGGGCGCGGCCTCGTGTCCCCGGGAGGGAGTTCCCATGAAAACGCTGCTCGTGCTTTGCGCCGCTCTGGCGCTGCTGTCGACACAAGCGCAGGCGCGCTGCCGCGACGACATCCAGGACATGAAGCCGCGGATCGACCGGATCAAGAACACCGAGCCGCAACGCTATATGCTGGCCACGCGGTGGTGGGGGCGGGCGGTCGAGGCCGAGCCCGGCAGCGAATTGGAGTGCACCAACTTCATCGAGCGGGCGCGCAAGGCGCTGGCGATGCCGATGGAGGCCAACGACTGCAACGGCGCCAATGCCCGTCTGATGCGCTGCGCCCAAGGTGGTAACGGCGCAGCCTATGGCGGGCCGGGCGCTGCCGGTGCCGGCGGCGGATTTGCCTTGGGTGGCGGTGGCGGTGGTGGCGCTGCGGGCGGCGCGGCTGCGGTCCCATTCACGCCGCCCATGTCGCCGGGGGGGACATCGACGTCACCCGGCCACTGATAGCCGAACTCATCACGGCAAATTTGCGACCGATGGGAAACAAGGGGCCAGAGCGTTCCGCTCCAACCCCTTGTCGATTGGCTCCCGGGGAGGGATTCGAACCCCCGGCCAAGCGGTTAACAGCCGCTTGCTCTACCACTGAGCTACCCGGGATCAGCAGGCTTTCGCCGTCCCGACGGTTCCCGGCGGGATTGGCGGCCGGCGTTATAGCAGACGCCGTCATCGCGCGCCACCCTCGCGGGCCGGGGCGCTGGAGGCCGGAAGCGGAATCGAACCGCTGTACGAGGATTTGCAGTCCTCTGCATAGCCACTCTGCCATCCGGCCGATCGCGGCCGAGATATAGGGCGGGCTCGCGCGAGGGGTCAAGGCGACGAGCCTGCACGAACGCGAAGTCTCGAGGCGGAGATTGTGTTCGTCCGAACCCGCCTATATAAATCGGCACATTCCCGAACCACTCAGCCCGAACCTCAATGATCGATTTCGGCGCCGCGCGCCTCACCATGGTCGACAGCCAGCTTCGCCCCAACAAGGTGACGGATTCGGCCGTGCTCGACGCCTTCCTCGTCGTGCCGCGCGAGCGCTTCGTGCCGCCGGCGCTGCGCGCCGCGGCCTATGTCGATGACGACATCCCGATCGGCGACGGCCGTTTCCTCATGCAGCCGATGGTACAGGCGCGGCTCATCCAGCTCGCCGCCATCGGCCCTGATGACGCGGTGCTCGAGATCGGCGCCGGCACCGGCTATGGCACGGCAATCGTCGCCCGGCTGGCGCGCAGCGTCGTCGGCGTCGAGTGCGACCGCAAGCACGCCGCCCGCGCCGTGGCGCGGCTGGCCGAGCTCGGCGTCGGCAACGCGGCGGTGATCGAGAGCGCTCTGGCGCTGGGCCATCCCGCGCGGGCGCCGTACCAGGTCGTGCTGTTCGAAGGCATGGTGGCGCACATCCCCGACGCGATCGCCGGACAAGTCGCCGAGAACGGCCGGGTCGTCGCGGTGCTCAGCGACGGCAACGGCATGGGGCGCGCCGCGCTGATGACGCGCACCAACGGCGTGCTGTCGCGGCGTCCTGTCTTCGACGCGGGGGTGCCGATGCTGCCGGGCTTCGAGCGCGCGCCGAGTTTCGTCTTTTAGGAGCCGAGTGATGCGCCGTTCCTTGCTCGCCTCTTGCGCCGCCGCGGCCGCCCTCCTCGCCGCCACGCGCGGCGCCGCGGCTGAGACCCTCGTCGAGGCGTTGGCCGATGCCTACAACAACAACCCCCAGCTCCTGTCCGAGCGTGCCCTGCTGCGCGCCACCGACGAGACCGTGCCGCAGGCGCTGGCCGGCTGGCGGCCGACCGTGCAGTTCACGGGTGCCGTCGGAATCGAGCACCTGGAAACGAAGCCGCCGGCGCCACCGGCCTTTCCCGCCGAAGCCGGCTTGCGGCCGAGTACCGCCGACCTCAACGTGACGCAGCCGGTCTATAGCGGCGGCCGCACCGTCGCGCTCACGTCGCAGGCGGAGAAGACGATCGAGGCGGAGCGCGCCCGTCATATCGCCGTCGAGGAGACCGTGTTTCTCAGCGTCGCCCAGGGCTATCTCGACGTGGTGCGCGACCAGGCGACGCTCGACCTCGCCATCAACAACGAGCAGGTGCTGCGCCGCCAGCTCGAGGCGACCAACGATCAGTTCCGCGTCGGCGCGGTGACCCGCACCGACGTGGCTCAGGCCGAGGCGAGGCTGGCCGGCGCCACCGCGTCGCGCCAGCAGGCGGAGGGGAATTTGCAGGTGAGCCGCGCCAATTACGAGCGCGCCGTCGGCCATGCGCCGGCGAAGCTGGAGCAGCCGAGCTTGCGCCCGACGCTGCCGGCGACGCGCGACGAGGCGATCGCGATGGCGAGCGCCAAGAACCCCACCGTCATCGCCGCGCTCTTCACCGAGGATGCGGCACGCGACACGGTCGACGCGACGCGCGACCAGCTGCTGCCGAACCTGAGCCTCGTCGGCGACGCCCTGCGCGCGGGGGACCAGACCACCAAGGGCCGCGAGACCACGAGCTATTCGATCGTGGCCCGCGTCACGGTGCCGCTCTACGAGGGCGGCGCCTTCTATTCGCAGACGCGTCAGGCGGCCGAAACCGTCGGCCAGCGCCGCGGCCAGACCGACGACGCGCGGCGCGCCGCCATCCAGGGCGCGACCCAGGCCTGGGAGCAGGTCACCTCCGGACGCGCGCAGGTCATCTCGCTGCAATCGACGATCCGCGCCGCCGAGATCGCGCTCGAGGGCGTGCGCCAGGAGGCGACGGTCGGCTCGCGCACCGTGCTCGATGTGCTCAACGCCGAGCAGGAGCTGTTCACCGACCGCGTTCAGCTGGTGACGGCCCAGCACGATCTGGCGCTGGCGGAGTTCTCGCTGTCGAACCAGATCGGCCGTCTCACCGCGGCCGATCTGAAGCTGCCTGTGACGCTCTACGACGTCGACAAGCATTACCGGTCGGTGCGCGACAAGTGGATCGGCTTCGGCTCGAAGCAGTGATGCCGCGGGTGCCGCGCGGTCTAGCGCGGCGCCGCCGCGCCGATGGCGTCGGTCAGGCCGCTGCCCTCGGTGTGCAGGATCGTCTCGACGCTGACGATGCTCTGAGCGACGAACAGTAGCGCGATCGCCACGTGGAGCAGGCCCAAGAGCCAGCCGGCGGTGGGCGAGACGCCGCCGGTGCGCCGGAGAAAGTCGCTGCGCTCCTCGCCGTGGAGCTCGAGCTGGTCGGCCTCGGCGAGGCGCCCCAATCCGGCGGAGACATACCAGGTCTTTGCCGAAACGGCGATGACGACGGCGATGGCGCTGCCGGCGCTCAGATCGAAGAAGAGCGCGATGGCGACCGGTATGAACAGGCAGAGCGCGCCGTAAAGATAGAGCTTGCGGTAGAAGAGCCAGACGATCGGCGCGAAGAAGCCGGGCCAGCTCCAGCTCACCACCCAATTCTTTGAGCTCTCCCGCATTTTGTCGTAGACGCGCAGATAGGCGTCGGCATGCGGGCCGAAGAACGCGGCGAGGTCGGCGCGGACGCGACCCTGGTCCGGTCGCTCGAAAATCTCGCGAATTGTCGACTTGCTCACGATTGCGGCCTCGCGCGGGAGCTGCCCGACTGCGTCTACGTAATAGAACGAGCGGAGTTAACTGCGGGTTGAGACGCTGTCGCGGGGTGGCGAAGCGTGGCGCACCCGGCTGCTTCCGCCGCCGGCCAGGCACGCTCCGACTGGCGTTTTGCGGCTCATTCCCTTAGTCTAGCCCGCAGTCACGCGGTTGCGGTCGAACGCCATGTCGGAAGCAAAGGGTCAGCAAGAGCCGTCGATGGAGGAGATTCTCGCGTCCATCCGGCGCATCATAGCCGAGGACGGAGAAGTTGCCGCGGCGCCTGCGGCTGCGCCCCTCCCGGCTGCGGAGCCGCCGCAAGCGGCGCGCCAGGAAGAAATTCTCGAGCTGACGGAATCGGTCGCAGAAGATGGCACGGTGGTGAGCCTCGCGCCGGGTGGCGCGATGAGGCCGCCGGACGCGCTGGTGCCGGCGCAGCCGGACAGCGCCGCCGCCGAGGGCCAAGAGGAGCCGCTGGCGTTGGCGCCCGCGGCCGAGGAGCAACCCGAGCCGGTGCCGGACCCGCCGCTCCTGCGGCTGCGCTCCGCGGCGACGGTGGCCAGGCGAGCCGCGCCGGACGCGGTCGAGCCGCCGCCCGCACCGCCGGCACCCGTGGCCGCGCCGCGCGCCGAGGCACCGTCCGCGCCGGAGCCGCCGCCGCGCCCGGCCCCTGTCGCGCCGCCGGAGCCGGCGGCCGCGCCGCCGCCCATGGTCGGCGACCGGCTGGTATCGATGGCCACCGCGGCCGCGTCGGTGGCGGCGCTGTCGCAGCTCGCCGATCTCGGCCAGAGAGGGCAGGTCGGGACCACGCCGCTCGGTGAGGCGGGGCGCACGCTCGAGAGCCTGGTGCGCGAATTGCTGAGGCCGATGCTTCGCGACTGGATGGACGCGAACCTGACGCCGCTGGTCGAACGACTGGTGCGCGAAGAAATCCAACGCCTGGCGCGCGACGCGCAAACCCGCTGATCGAACCGCCGGAGCCGGCGGCATCACCGGCAAATCGACTCAAATCCTGAATCACCGCAATGCTGGATAAGAATTATCACCCCGCGGCCTTCGAGCCGGTGATCTACGCGGCCTGGGAGGCGGCGGGCGCGTTCGCCGCGCATCCGGATTCCCCGGCGCAGCCTTACTGCATCATGATGCCGCCGCCCAACGTCACGGGCAGCCTGCATATGGGTCACGCGCTGACTTTCACGCTGCAGGACATCCTCATCCGCTATCAGCGCATGCGCGGCCGCGACGCGCTGTGGCAGCCGGGCACCGACCATGCCGGCATCGCCACGCAGATGGTGGTCGAGCGCCAGCTCGCGCTCGAGCAGTCGAACCGCCACCAGCTCGGCCGCGCCGCCTTCATCGAGCGCGTGTGGAAATGGAAGGCGGAATCGGGCGGCACGATCACGCGTCAGCTGCGCTCGCTCGGCGCCTCGCCCGATTGGAGCCGCGAGCGCTTCACCATGGACGAGGGCCTCTCCGCCGCGGTGCGCAAGGTGTTCGTCGCGCTGCACAGGGAAGGGCTCATCTATCGCGACAAGCGGCTCGTCAATTGGGACCCGGTGCTGCATACCGGGCTCTCCGATCTCGAGGTCGAGAGCGTCGAGACCAAGGGCTCGCTGTGGTACTTCAAGTACCCGATCGAGGGCGAGGCGGGCGCGTTCATCACCGTGGCGACGACGCGTCCCGAGACCATGCTCGGCGACACGGGCGTCGCGGTCCATCCCGATGACGGGCGCTACAAGCACCTCATCGGCCGCCACGCCGTGCTGCCGCTGGTCGGCCGGCGCATCGCGATCGTCGCCGACGACTACGCCGATCCCGCCGCCGGCAGCGGCGCGGTGAAGATCACGCCGGCGCACGACTTCAATGATTTCCAGGTCGGGCGGCGGCACGGCTTGGCGCTCGTCAACATCTTCGACAAGGACGCCAAGCTCAACGAGGCGGCACCCGAAGCCTATCGCGGCCTCGACCGCTTCGTCGCGCGCGAGAAGATCGTCGCGGACATGCAGGCGCTAGGGTTGGTCGAGAAGATCGAGCCGCACACGCTCATGGTGCCGCATGGCGACCGCTCCGATGCGATCGTCGAGCCGTGGCTGTCGGATCAGTGGTATTGCGACGCCGCGACGCTGGCCAAGGCGGCGATGTCAGCCGTCGAGACCGGCCGCACCGTGTTCGTGCCGAAGAGCTGGGAGAACACCTTCTTCGAATGGATGCGCAACATCCAGCCGTGGAACATCTCGCGGCAGATCTGGTGGGGCCACCAGATCCCGGCGTGGTACGGGCCTGATAGCACCATCTTCGTCGAGGAGACCGAGGCGGCGGCGCTGGCGGCGGCGAAGAAGCACTACAACAAATCGACGCCGCTCCGGCGCGATCCAGACGTGCTCGACACCTGGTTCTCCTCGGCGCTGTGGCCGTTCTCGACCCTGGGCTGGCCGGAGCAGACCAAGGAACTCAAGCGCTACTACCCGACCGACGTGCTGGTCACCGGCCACGATATCATCTTCTTCTGGGTCGCGCGGATGATGATGATGGGCTGCAAATTCATGGGCGACGTGCCGTTCCGCACCGTCTACATCCACGCGCTGGTACGCGACGAGCGCGGCCAGAAGATGTCGAAGTCGAAGGGCAACATCATCGATCCCCTCGACCTCATCTCCCGCTACGGCGCCGATGCGCTGCGCTTCACCCTGGCGGCGCTCGCCGCGCAGGGCCGCGACGTCAAGCTCGCGGAAGCGCGCGTCGAGGGCAACCGCAACTTCGCCACCAAGCTGTGGAACGCCGCGCGCTACGCCGAGATGAACCAATGCGTGCTGGTGGAGGGATTCGATGTCAAAGACGCCAAGTTGACGGTTAACAGATGGATGGATTCATCTGTCAACGAATTAGGCGTGCGTGTCACTTCTGCCCTGAATGATTTTAAGTTCAACGAAGCCGCGGATGCCCTCTATCAATTCACTTGGGGCACCTTTTGCGACTGGTATCTCGAATTCACGAAGCCGATCCTCACTGGTACGGACGAGGCAGCGAAGGCTGAGACGCGGGCGACGACAGCCTGGGTGCTTGGCGAGATCGTGCATCTGCTGCATCCGATTATGCCCTTCATCACAGAAGAGCTGTGGCAGCACGTGACCGGCGGCAAGGAAGGTATGCTGATCACGTCACGGTGGCGGGAGAGTACGCCACCCGGCCCAACCCGGATGGCCCAAACGAACGCCCGACATGTGATGGAATGGGTCATAGAACTGATCTCGGCCATACGCAGTGCACGGTCAGAGATGAATGTTCCGGCTGCGAGCGAGCTTACCGCCTATATCCTGTCGATCAGTCCGCCAGAGGCCAACATCTTGAATACATTCAAAAATCAAATACAGCGTCTCGCACGCTTGAGTGATATTCGTCCACCGGGGCCGCCCGAAGCTGACTTAGCCAACGGAAGCGGTACGATCAAAGTCGTCCTACAACACGCGACATTATCTTTGGACGTTTCGGGCACCGTCGATGTGGAGAAGGAGCGCGCCCGCCTCGCCAAGGACGCCGGATCAATCGAGAGCGAAATCGCCAAGGTCGCGCAGAAGCTCGGCAACGAGCAGTTCCTCGCCAAGGCCAAGCCGGAAGTGGTGGAGGAGCAGCGCGAGCGCCAAATGGAGCTACGTGCGTCGCTCGATCGGGTGCGTGCCGCGCTCGCCCGCATCGCCTGATGCCTCAGGGATCACACAGCCGACCATCGGTGTTAAGCGTTCAAACCCGATAACCTGCTTCTCAAGGGAGGGAGCGTGGACCTGTTCGTGCGCGCGCGCAGTATCTTCCGGGATCGACCCTTGTCGCAGATGGGCGCCGATTTGCTGGCACGCGCCCGGGCAAGCCTGCGCCGCCAACAATTCGCCGGGCTGGGCTGGCACTTGCAGGCGCGCATCAAGGCAATCCTCCTCGCGCCGCGGACGGAGTGGCCGGTCGTCGCCCAGGAGCATGCCGACATCACCGATCTCTATCTCCGCTATATCATGCCGCTGGCGGCCATCCCGCCGCTGTGCAAGCTCATCGGCTGGTCCCTGCTGTTCTCGTATATGGGCTTCGGCATCGGCCTGGTCGGTGCGCTCGCCTCCTATGCGCTCGGCCTCGCCGGCGTCGCCCTCCTGGCGCTGATCGCAAGCCGGTTGGCGGCGATGTTCGAAGGCGAGCAGGACATCGTGCGCGCCTTCAAGCTCGTCGCCTATGCATCGACGCCCGGCTGGATCGGCGGCGTCTTTCGCCTCGTGCCTGGCCTCGCCGTGCTGGGCATGCTGATGTCGCTCTACAGCATCTACCTCATCTACACCGGCGCGCAGGCAGTGATGGCGGTGCCCGAGGATCGCACGATCGGCTACACCGCGGCGGTGGTCGCCACCGCGATCCTCGTCTTCGTCGTCACGGCGATGATCATCGCCGCGCTCGCCGGGGTCAAGATGATCGGCATGGTCTAGAGCGCCAGCGAATCGGCACACAATCGCCTGGTCTGTGCCTTCGTGCTAGGCTTCCTCCCGCGCCGTTCCGTGCGGCCAGGGGGAGGGGAGCATGGATCTCACAACACGCGTCAAGAATATCCTGATCGCGCCCAAGCGCGAGTGGCCGGTCATCGCCGCGGAGCCCGCCGACGTCGCCAGCCTCTATACCGGCTACGTCTTGCCTTTGGCGGCCATCCCGCCGGTGTGCAGCATCATCGGCCTGTCGGTGGTGGGCGTCATGGGCTATCGCATGGGCATCGGCGTCGCGCTGGGCGGGGCGATCACGCACTACGTGCTCTCGCTCGTCGCCGTCTACGTCGCCGCGCTGATCGCCAGCAAGCTCGCGCCGACCTTCGGCGGCCGCGACAATATCGTGCAGGGGCTCAAGCTCATCGCCTATTCGGCGACGGCGAGCTGGGTCGGCGGCGTGTTCGGGCTGATCCCCGTGCTGTCGATCCTCGGCGCGCTGATGTCGCTTTACAGCCTCTATCTGCTGTTCACCGGCGCGGCCGTGGTGATGAGCGTGCCCGAGGACCGCGCCGTCGGCTATTCGGTGGCGGTGATCATCGCGACCATCGGTGTGTTCCTGATCCTCTTCTATCTCGCCGCTGTCATCGCCGGCCACGGCATGATGATGTAAGGGCCCGCCGCCGCGGCAGTTAGAGCCGCGGCGCGATGAAGTCCGGCCAGATGCCGCTCTCCTGCGCGAGCGCGAGCGCGTCCGCGCCGCGCATGAATCCGTCCTCGATCAGGAGGGCGCGGCAGCCCGCCGCACGGCCGCCGAGGATGTCGGTATGGAGCGTGTCGCCGACGCATAGCATCCGCTCGGGCGCGACGTCGGGGTGGCGCGCGCGCATGCGCTCGTAGATCGCGGGAAACGGCTTGCCGCAGAGGACGAGGTGCGCGCCGGTGGCCGCCGCGATGCGGTGGGCATACCAGCCGGGCTCCGCCGCCATGCCCTCGGGCTCGGGCGAGGCGATGTCGGGATTGGCGACGATCAGCGGCCGCGGGCGGCGCGCCAAGCTTGCGGCGAGCAGCGACTGACGTGCCTCGCTCCACGCGCCGCTCGACAGGAAGACGATCCCGGACACGCGGTCGTAGGCAGCGGCGTCATCGCCGAGCGCCAGCATGCCGCCGGTGAGGGCCGGGAGCGCTGCCGCTGCGCCGGCGATGAAGCCCACGGGCGGCGCCAGCGCCAGCACCGCCAGCGCCGCCGGCGCCAGGTCGAGCCCGGTGATGATCTCCGCCGCGGTGAAATCGAAGCCGAGGCGGCGCAGCCGGGCCGCGCTGATCTCGGCATCGCGGCTGCCGCTGTTGGAGAGGACGACGAGGCGCTTGCCCGCCGCGCGCAGCCGCGCCACCGCGGCAGGAGCGGTGGCGACCGCCGTCTCGCCGAGATTGAGCACGCCCCAGGCATCGAGGGCGACGAGGTCGAAATCGGCGGCGAGCTCGCCGACATCCGCGACGCGGCGCGGCGTCACCGGGGCCGGCTTCGCCGGCAGCAGCGGCTCGGCGCGGCGATAGGCCTGCCAGGCGGCGGCGAAGGTGAGGACGGGCAACGGCGTGGGTCCTTGAGCGGCTGACCGGCTTCTACCGGCCCGGCGCGGCGCCCACAAGCTCAGGCCAGCCGCCCGCGCGAGAGCAGTCGTCGGATGGGCCAAGCCAGCGCCTCGAGCAAATTGCGCGGCACGTCATGGGTGTCGAGCCCGGTCACGGGAAACTCGCCGGGCATCGGCCGGTGGTGCGTCCCGAAGATCCAGTCGAAGACCGGGAAGAAGGCCGCGAAGTTGCGGTTGAAATGCGCGGGGTCGCGCGAGTGGTGGATGCGATGGTATTGCGGGCCGTTGAGCACCACCCAGAACCGGCCGAAATGGACGCGCAGGTTGAGGTGGTTGACGAAGTCGTAGATCTTGCTCACGCCGTAGATCGTCAGCACCAGCGGCGGGACTTGGAACAGGATGCCGACGATCGGATAGACGAACACCGCCTTGATCGCCGGCTCGATCCAGAATGCGCGCATGGTCGTGGTGACGTTGAGCGAGGGGTCGCTGTGGTGCAGCGAGTGCATCTCCCAGAGGAAGGGCACGCCATGCTGCGCGCGATGGAAGAGGTATTCCGCAAAATCCATGGCGAAGATAAAGACTGCGGCGGAGAGCATGATGGCCCAGCCCTCGCCGGGCAGGCGGATCAGGCCGCCGCCGCAAGCATTGACGATGGCGATGCCGATGGCGGCGCCCAAGGGCTTCGTCATGTAGAGGATCGCCGCGAAGATGAATGTGTAGCCGAGATTCATCCAGAGATGCGCGCGCGGCTGCGCCCTCTCGGCCGGCGCCCGGCGCTCGATCAGCGCGCCAGCGCCGAACGCCGTCAGCGTGACGGCGAGCGTCGATGTCAGCGCCGGCGCCAGCGTCGCGATGTCGGCGATAAAGCTCATGCCCCAGGCATAAAATAAGCGCGTTAATATCGGCTAAAGAATCCGCATCGCCGCGGCCTGCTGCGCCCAAAAGGACCAGTCCATCGGATTGATTTCCATGGAACTTCGGATCGCTCCGGTTGTTCTAGGCGCGGCAGGAGGAAAGGACAGGCCGTTGGCCTCCACAACGAATAGCGGTCCGCCCCTCGTCAGCGTGGTCATCCCCACCTACGACCGGCCGGCCTATCTGCGCCTCGCCCTCGCAAGCGTGCTCGGGCAGACCTATCGCCATCTCGAAATCATCGTCCACGACAATGCAAGCCGACAGGATCCGTCGCCGATCGTCGCGGAATTCGCCGACCCCCGCGTGCGGCTCTACCGCAACGCGCGCACCATCGGCCAGACCCCGAACATCCTCGCCGCAATCGCCAAAGCGACCGGAAAGTATGTGGCCATCCTCGGCGACGATGATGTGTGGCAGCCCGACTTCATTGCCGCACTGGCGGCGCCGATGGAGGCCGACCCGGAGATCGTCGTCGCTTTTTGCGACCACGACATCATCGACTCCGACGGACGATTGGACGCCGAGAAGACGGAGGAAGTGACGCGGCGCTTCGGCCGCCACGCCATCGGCGACGGCGCCCATCGCCCCTTCGACGACATCGCCTTGCTCTACCGCGCGATCTGCGTCGTCTCCGGCACCGTCATCCGCGCCAGCGCAATCGATTGGTCGCTGGTGCCGCCGGACCTGCCGTCCTCATCGGACATCTTCATCTGCTATCTTCTCGCGGCTTCCGGCGGCCGCTGCTGGTACACGTCGCGGCGGCTGATGCAATATCGCTACCACCCCACGCAGGCGATGAGGCGGCACGGCGCGCGTCCCGCCTATGCGCAATGGACGCTGGAGCTATGGCTCACCTTTTTGCGCGATGCTCGGCTGAAGCACCGCGGCTATTACCGCATGGTGTGCACGCGCTGGGCGATCATCATCGTTCTCGACCGCCTCGTGCGACGCGACTGGAAAGGCGCCCGCGGCAAGGTCGGCAAATTCCTTGCGATGGGCATCTTCGATCCCCGGGTTCTGATCTACCACTTGCTGTACACGGCGCGGTTCCAGGCTTTGGGAATCAAACGGCTGGTGCCTTGAAACCATAGCAAGCGAGGCTCCTTGATCACGATCGACGAGACACTCGCCTACGCCAGACACCTCCACCGCAGCCAGATGGACCAGTTCGGCCAGCCCTATCACACCCATCTGGAGCGTGTCCTCGCTCATCTGCGGCGTCTGTTTCCGCAGGCTGGCGAAGGCGTACAGCACGGCGCGCTGCTGCATGGCTGCGTCGAGGAGAAGCGAACCACCCTCGAGGCTCTCCGCGAGGCGGGATACTCCCCGGAGATTGTCGAGATGGTGCGGTGGAACACGCGTCCGCGCGGCGACGGGGCGCCGCCCTATCTCGACTGGATCCAGCGCCTTGCCGAAGAGGCGCCGCTCGGCGCCGTCATGATCAGGATCGCCGACAACGAGGACAACAACGATCCGCAGCGGATCGCGCGGCTCGCGGAGGACAAGAGAGACGTCAGCGCGTTCTATACCGAGGCGCGCCAAATACTCGAGGCCGCGCTCGACCGCCGCCGCGCGAACGCGGACGAGCGGGCAACGACGACGAGATAGCCTCGATGCTCACGGGCAAGACGGCGCTGGTGACGGGGGCGAGCGGCGGCATCGGGCGTGCGACGGCGGTGATGCTGGCGCAACGCGGATGCCGCGTGATCCTCAGCGGCCGCTCCGGCCCGCGGCTGAACGAGACGGCAGCCGCCTGCGCGGGCCCGACCGAGATCGCCGTCTGCGCCGGCGATCTCACCGCGGCCGCGACGCTGGAGGAGTTGAAACGCCAGATCCTGCGTCGCCCTGATCCAGGCCTCGATATTCTCGTTCACAGCGCCGCCGACCTGCTGCATGGCGCGGTCGAGCAGGTGGACATCGCGGCGTTGCGCAGCTTGCTGGAGATCAACGTGGTCGCCTCGTTCGCGCTGCTGGGCGCCATGACGCCGCTCCTCGGCGCCGGGTCCGACGTCGTGTTGTTGAACTCGAGCCATGGGATCTCCGCGCCGGCGGGCGTCGGTCCTTACGCCGCCTCCAAATACGCGCTGCACGCGCTAGCCGATGCCTACCGCGCCGAGGTCAACAGCCGCGGCATCCGCGTCACCTCGGTGTTCTGCGGCAAGACCGCGACGGAGATGCAGCAACGGGTCTATGAGGGGCGAGGCGAGGGCGGCCGCTACGAGGAGATCAAGGACGAGATCATGCGCCCGCAGGACGTCGCCGAGGTGATCGCCATGGCGGTATCGCTGCCGCGCACCGCCGAGCTCACCGACATCCACCTGCGCCCGCTGAAGAAGACCTGATCGGCTCTAACCTCGTCCGGTCTCGGCGCGGATCCAGCTTTCGAGCAGCAGGCGCAGCGCGGCGACGAAGGCGAGCGGCTGGTCGAGCATGACGTGGTGCTGCGCCTCCGGCACGGCGACGATCGGCGCGCGCGGGCCCATCAGCGACGACATGTAGGCGGCGGTGCCGCGCGACACCAGCGCGCTGTTCTCGCCGAACACCAGCGCGGCCGGGCAGCCCACGGTCTGCAGATATTCCCGGAACGGCTCGCCGAACCGCCGCGTGCCCATGGCCGCGCCGTCGAATTTCCAGGTCCAGCCGCCGGCGACGGGCATCAGCGAATGCCGGGCGATGAACTCGACGATGAAATCGTTGCCGCAGCTCTGCGGCGGCATCAGGCGGAAGCGCGCCAGCGCCGCGTCGAAGCTCTCGTAGATCTTCTTGTTCGCCCATTTGGGCGGCGACAGCGGGCGGCTCGCCTCCTCCTCGGGCGAGCGTATCGGCGAATCGACGATGACGGCGCCGCCGAGCTCGCCGCCGAATTGCGAGGCGAATTTCATCGTCATGAAGCCGCCGAAGCTGTGGCCGACGACGAAGGGCCGCACGCCGAGCCCGGCATCGGCGATGACCGCGCGCATCTCGGCGGCGCGCAGCTCCGAGCTGTAGGCCGGGCGCCGGCCGCTGTCGCCCATGCCAGAGAGGTCGATGGCGGCGACGCGGAAGTCGCGCATGAAATAGGGCGCGATGAAGCTCCACCAATAGGCGTGCGCGCCGCCGCCATGCACGAAGAGCAGGCCGCG
>Ga0073928_10003217_pt1 | contig 26175 bp, 19 predicted proteins | sample PaiPotPPA55metaG_FD_76969 | JGI IMG/M metagenome (GOLD analysis project Ga0073928, IMG submission 76969) | Iron sulfur acid spring bacterial and archeal communities from Banff, Canada, to study Microbial Dark Matter (Phase II) - Paint Pots PPA... ...
AGCAGTACTTGTTGATCGCCATCCCGAGCACCGCACCGCCATGGTCGCGGATCCAGTCGGGATAATCGGTGCCGCCGCCAAACAAGGACACGCGAAACGGCGTCCGGCTGATGATCATAGGCCCCCCAAAGTCTCGCTCTGCGCCGAGAGTGCGCAGCTCCCCTGCGAACGTGCCCCTCTGCTAGGCCGCCGACAGCGGCGCCCGTTCCTCGATCAGCCGCCGGCGCAGCCGATGGGCGGCCATGTCGGCGATGTGCCGCCGCGTCACCGGGCTGAACACGCGCTCGACCATCTCGAGATAGCGCGGGTTGGCAAAATAGCGGTGAAAGGCGTCGTCGCGAAAGCGCAGCACCGCATCGGCGGGAATGTGATCGGTGCGCAGCGGCAGGCAATCGAAACTGTGCTGCGAGAAGCCGCTCCAGCTGTCGGGCAATTCCCAGCCCTTCTCGACCGCCATCCCATAGAGCGGCGCACCGGGGTAGGCCATCGCCGAATAGAAATTGGCGAACTCGCAGTTCAGCTCGACCGCGAGATCCAGCGTCGCCTGCATGCTGCGCAAATCGTCATCGGGCAGGCCGAAGATGAAATTGCCGATGACGTAGATGCCGGCCGCCTGAATCTGCCGCACGATCGCGGTGATCTCGGCATTGTCGAACGATTTCTGGGCGCCGTCGCGCACATGCTCGCTGCCCGATTCGATGCCGAGCGCCAGCCAGCGAATCCCGGCCGTGCGCAATTTTGCCAGCATCTCCGGCTTGACCGTGTCGACCCGCGCATAGGCCCAGAAATTGAGGTCGAGGCCGCGCTCGATCAGCAGGTCGCAGATCGCGTTCACATGCCGGTCGTTGAGGACGAACATCTCGTCGATGATCTTGAAGGTCTTTACCCCGTAGCGATCGTGCAGCATGAAGACTTCGCGCGCCACGGCCTCGGGCGAGCGCATGCGGTACCGGTTCGCGCCGAACGGCGCATTGATGCAGCAGAAGGTGCAGCGGTAGGGGCAGCCGAGCGAGGTATAAATCGACGCATAGGGCTGGCGCCGCGACAGGTCGTCGAAGCATTGCCAATTGTGGGCGCGGTAGCGCTCCATCGGCAGCAAATCCCAGCAGTCGCCATGCAGGTCGGCATCGAGATCGCGGATCAGCGCTGGCGCCGGGACCGAGCGGATTTCCTCGCCGTCCCGGTAGACCAGGCCGGGGACCCCCGACAGGTCGGGGGCGTCCGACTTCAAGGCCGAGACGAGCTGCTCGACGGTGACCGGGCCTTCGCTGTTGCAGGCGAAATCGACCGCCTCCTCGCGCAGCGTCCGCTCCGGCAGGGCGGCGACATGGCCGCCGACGATCATGATGCGCTGCTCGGGCCGCCGCTGCTTGATCGCCCGCGCCGCCGCACCGGCGCCGACCATCTGCTGCGTAGACGCCGAAGGCTGATGACCGAAAACGACGAGCACGACCAAGAGCGGGCGGTGCCGCTCGATCTGTTCCGCAACCCGATCGGCGCCCAAATGCTCCGCCTCGGCGTCGATGATCGCGACGCTATGGCCGCGGTCGCGGGCATATCCGCCGATCAGCCGGCACCACAGCGGCGGTTCGATCGCGGTCAGCTCGTTGCCAAGCTCCTGGTAGATCCGCGCCCGCTCGCCGGGATTGATCAGCAACAAATCAACCATCCGCCCCCACCCCCAATCGCTCCGGATGCGCCGAAACCCCTAACACGGGGCGCCGCGCGCAAGCAAGATGTGTGCCCCGGTCGGCCTCGGCGCCGTACTCAGCGGGCCTGCAACTGCGGGACCAATCGTTGGGCGAAAGCAGCCCAGCCCGCCGGGCTTGTCGGCGCATCCTTTCGGAGAACCCATACGGCGGTTGTCGAAAGCAGATCGCCGATCCGAACGACGAAGTGCGGCTCCCGCTCGCCGGCGCTCCCAGCTGTCGCGATTCGGTCAAGCGTCGCCGCGCCGATACGCCAATCGGTCTCGCCGATGGCGCGCAGCCCGGTAAAGCGGGCAAATGCCTCCTCAAGCGCTCCTGAGGCGACCAACCTGCCCGGCAGGCGGTCGGGTGCACGCCCGCCGGCGATGACGATTTCGGCCGAAAAGATCAAGACGCCGCCCGAAGCAAGGGCGCGATCCAGATGCTCCAGCCGATAGGGAAATCCAGCGAGCCCGTCGGCGAGCACCGCGTTGTCGGGAAGCAGGATCAGCCCGAAACCATCGCTGTCTGCCGGCTCGCCCAGCTGCCGGACCTCGATCCGGTCGGGATCATAGACGATCCCGGGGTAGGGCCACACCTGCTCCGGGCTGGTGCAGCGCCCACCGCCTGCAGGCGTTACCTCCACCCGTCGGCAGCGATGCGACAGATACACCGGAAGGCTGCTGCGCGTGGGTAAAACGACCCGAGCCCGATCAACGCGGTCGACATCTGCCTGGCGCGCAGCATAAAGGATCTGCGCAATTTCCCAGGTGCCGCGGTGCCGGCGGTAGAAATTGGCCGATTCGAAGGCTTCGCCGATCGCGATAAGCTCGTCGCGCCATTCCGCCCGATCCCAGTCTTCGACATCCGCAAATTTGTTCAACGGCGGCGCGCCGCTGCCGGCGGCTTCAACGGTCGGGACCAGCAGATCGGACGCAAGCCGAACCGACGGCCGCTCGAGGCGGCTGAGCGCCGCCTGCCGCCGCCACAGATCGCGATCGACGCCGAGCGCCTCGGGCAGCCGAGGATGATCGAGCAACGCCAAAACGGGGGCCGAAGGCTGGGCCGCCTTGCCATTCAGCATCAACTCAGATAGGCGATCGAGAGCCCAAACCACCTCCTGGTAGGGGACCGGTGACGGGCGACCCATTTTCTGCGCGAGCCAGACTGCGAGAGCAGCGACATCGGTCCCGACCGGACGGCAGGTCCCCGCGACGGTTCCAAATCGGACCCGGCTGGTAAACGGGGTGTAGGTGAAGGCGAGGTTATTTGCGACCAGCTTCTCGAAGACCGTATTGATCGCATTGACCACGATAAAGAGCTGCTGGCTGGCCTGACCGGAGCGGCCCCGTGTGCGCTCGCGCGCGACGGCTTCGCGGAAGCGGTCCTCAACGCCGGCCAGGCGCGATAGCGAGCTTGGGTTCGCGAACGGTTCTTCCTGCTCTCCCACGCCGAAGTCGAAGAGGAGGACCGCGGCGCGGTCGAAAATTTCGTCCGCCGGCCGGCACACGATGGCTGAGCCAAACCCCTCACCGGGGAACGAGTCCATATAGACGGGGCCGGCGAAGCCCAGCTCCGTCCATACCCGCGCTAGCGCTTCGATTAGGCCGTCCGTCGCGGCAAAGACGCCGAACACGCTGTCACGCGGTTGCGTAACCAGCAGGTCGGTCACAAAAGGGATGACGTGCTCAGGCCGATACTCGAGGTGGTTGTAGCTTTCCGCGCGATTGGAGACCGTCCAATAGGGCTCATTGGCAGGAGCTAATATCGCCGAGAGCACGGCCGCGTGGGGCGGGGCGCCGATCGATGCGAGGTAGACCTCTTCGACCGGTTCGCCGACAAGCCCCCATGTTTCCAGTTGGCCCGGCACCTCTGGCGTTTCGATACAATCGACGAACCGCTCCCGGGAATTCTCGGCACGAATAGGACCGTGATGGACGGAGGCCTGCCGGTAATGGTTGCAATGGTACAGGAACAGGTCTTCGAGCAAAGAGCGGACAGGCCCCAACAAAAGCCCCGCCCGTTTCGCGAGGTTGCTGTCGGTGTGATAGGTATAGACCATGCGCTCGTCAAAGCCGGTGAGCGCAAATGCCGTGCGCATCGGCAACAGCTGGAAATCACCGGGCCCGTCGTAGCGCACCACCGGGTCGGCTTCGACCACTTCATTCAAATGCAGGTTCGCACCCCAGGCCCCGCATCGCTCGATCGCGGCTGCCGGATCCTTCCGGTCCAGCGATTCCCAGAGCCCCTCCGGCACATCGAAGCGCGGCAGATGATAGAGGGCGGGTTCGAGCGCGCCGATGATTTCCGACAGCCTTTGTCCCTGATGACGCAGTACGGGAATGACGTCGGTGGTTGTCGAGAGCAGCCATAAATTCGAACTGCGACTGCGGCGGATAGCGGCATTGCGTGCCGCTGCATCGAGCACGGGCAGATGGCTGGTTCCGCACAGCCGACGATGCTGACTTGGCCGCACCCGCAAGATCCGCAGATGCCGACGGCAGGCTTCGGTCAGCGTGTCGGCAATCGCCTCCGGAAGCGTCGGCAGTTCGTCGGGGGTATTCCAGTCGACGAAGATGATCTCGTCATCGCCGTCGAGCAGATGCGCCAGACAGTTAAGGCTTAGCGCCACCCGCTTGTGCAGGTTGTAGCCGTGGCCGTCGTTGCGGCCATGGACGATCACCGTCAGCACGCCGGCGCTCCTGGGAGAAAGACCTTGATCATCGAGGCACGATCCTCGTAGAACCGCTTATATACCAGGGGCGGTCTCGACGCGATCCAAGCTCGCATTGCGGCAATGCCAAGATGCGGCACGGCGAGGCGAGCGCAAACGATGCGGAAGGCCGGGGGGCGTTTGCATTGGCAAAGCAATACACGACCGACGTTCTTGCGAGTTTTTACGAGCGACTATATTTGGTCCGGCGTGCCGAGGAGCGGATTGGGGAAATCTATCCCAGCGACCGGATCAAAAGCCCCGTACACTTGTCGATCGGCCAGGAGGCGGTCGCGGTTGGGATTTGCCTCGCTTTGCGCGAGGACGATATCGTCTCCGGGACGTACCGTGGCCACGCGGCCTACCTCGCCCATGGGGGCGATCTGCGCGGCATGTTCGCCGAGCTTTACGGCAAGGATACGGGGGTTGCCCGCGGCAAGGGCGGCTCGATGCACCTCGTCGACATGACCGCCCGGGTCCTCGGGACCTCTGCGGTCGTCGGCAGCACCGTGCCGGTGGCGCTGGGCTTCGCTTTGGCGCAGAAAGCCACCAATACGGGACGGGTCGTAGCCGCATTCTTCGGCGACGGGGCAACCGAAGAGGGCGTCTTCTACGAGAGCCTCAACTTCGCCGCGCTGCGCAGCCTGCCGGTCCTGTTCGTCTGCGAGAACAATTTCCTGGCGATTCACGAGCCGATCGCAAAGCGCCAAGCCACCGATCGTCTGGTCGAGCGGGTCGCGACGTTCGGCATGCCCGCGGTGCGCGTAACCAGCGGCGACGTCTTCGAGATCGAGGACAAGGCGGCAAGTCTGGTCGAACATGTCCGCGCCGGTCGCGGCCCGGCATTCCTCGAATGTCATACCTATCGGTGGCGCGAGCATGTCGGCCCCGGAGAAGACTATGATGCCGGCTATCGCGATCGGTCCGCGCTCGCGGAGTGGCAGGCGCGTGATCCGCTGGCCGCATTGGCGGCCCGATTGCCCGCAAATCGGCGCGCAGAGATCGAAATGGAGATCGAGCGGCGCATCGAGGACGCAGTCGCCTTCGCCGAGCGCAGCCCCGAGCCCGTCGCCGAGGAATTGTTCGCACATGTCTATGCACAGTAATGGCCACCGGATGCTCAGCTACGTCGATGCGCTGCGCGAGGCGGTGGCGCAGGAGATGGAGCGCGACGAGCGCGTCTTTGTGATGGGCCTCGATGTTGACGACCACAAGGGCATCCAGGGATCGACCCGCGGCCTCGTCGATCGCTTCGGTCCGGATCGCGTGTTCACCACGCCGCTTTCGGAAGATGCGATGACCGGTGTTGCGGTCGGTGCCGCCATGGCCGGGATGCGGCCGATCCACGTGCATATCAGGATGGACTTCCTGATGCTGTGCATGAACCAGCTGGTCAACATGGCGGCGAAAAGCCATTACATGTACGGTGGCCAACTGCGCGTGCCGATGGTGGTGCGCAGCATGATCGGCAAATCCTGGGGCCAGGGCGCGCAGCACTCACAGGGACTGCACTCGCTATTCATGCACGTCCCCGGCCTGAAGGTGGCGGCCCCATCGAATGCACATGACGCCAAAGGGGCGTTGGTCGCGGCGATCCGGGACGAAAACCCCGTCATTTTTGTCGAACACCGTCTGCTTTATCCGACCGAGGCAGCGGTTCCCGAGGAGCTCTATACTGTCGAGCCGGGCCGAAGCCGCGTCTGGACGGAGGGTGACGACATCACGATCGTCGCCATCTCCAATATGGTGGTCGAGACGCTGAAGGCGGTCGAGTTGCTCCAGGAGGTTGGGATCCAGGCACAGGTCATCGATCCGATCTGGCTGCAGCCGCTCGATATGGAGCCGATCGTCCGATCGGTCGCTCGCACGCGCCGCCTCCTGGTCGTCGACAACGCCTGGACCAACTGCGGCGCCAGCGCCGAGATCGCTGCCCAGGTCGGCGAGGCGCTCGGCGGCCTTGGGCCGCTGTCGATCCGGCGCACCGGCTTCGCCCCGACCACTTGTCCGCCGGCGCCCAGCTTGGAGCGGCATTTCTACCCGGACCCGGGCAAGATCGCCGCGGCGGCATACGCGATGGTGCGACCCGGCGAAACCGGTTGGGTCCCGGATGCGAGCCGCACGGTACTCGGCTATCAGCAGGCGTTCCGCGGGCCTTTCTGATCCCGCTTACGCGTAACTTGGGTACAGCATGAGATACGAGCTCGCTGCCTCGACCTGGGGCGAGGAAGAGATAGCGGCGATCCATCGCGTCATCGACAGCGACCGGTACTCGATGGGCAACGAGGTCGCGCAGTTCGAGCGTGAGTTTGCCGATTATTTCGGCGTCAAGCACGCGGCGATGGTGAACTCGGGATCGTCGGCCAATCTCATCGCCGTCGCCGCGCTATTTTACAAATCCGCGCGGCCCCTCGCACGCGGCGACGAGGTGATCGTCCCCGCCGTGTCCTGGAGCACGACCTACCACCCGCTGCAGCAATACGGGCTGAAGCTGCGCTTTGTCGACATCGAGCTCGATACCTTAAACATCGATATCTCCAAGCTGGAGGCTGCGCTGACGCCCCGGACCCGCGCGGTGATGGCGGTCAGCATCCTCGGAAACCCATGCGCGATAGACGTCATCCGCGCCTTCTGCGACGCGCACGAGCTTTACCTGATCGAAGACAATTGCGAATCGATGGATGCCGAACTCGCCGGGCGCAAGACCGGCACCTGGGGGCACCTGAACACCTTCAGCACCTTCTTTTCGCACCACATCTCGACGATGGAAGGCGGGATGGTGCTGACCGACGATATCGAACTCTACCATCTGTGCCGGGCGATCCGGAATCACGGCTGGACCCGCGATCTGCCGCCCGACACCACGCTGTTCCAGCGCGGCGGCGACGACCATTTCGAGGCCTATCGGTTCATTCTGCCCGGCTACAACGTGCGTCCGATCGAGATGTGCGGAGCGATTGGCCGCGAACAACTGAAGAAGCTGCCCGGCTTTACCGAGGTGCGGCGGCGCAACATGCACCTGTTCCAGGAGCTGTTCGGCGGCGATGAGCGCTTTATCATCCAACGCGAACACGGCAAGAGCTCGGCCTTCAGCCTGACGCTGATCCTCAACCCGAAGCTGGGCGAGGATCGCGACCGTGTATTCAGCGCTCTGCGCGAAGCCGATATCGGCTTTCGGATCATTACCGGCGGGTGCTTTTTGCGTCACGATGCGATCCGCTACTTCGATTACGACACTGTCGGCGAGATCCGCAACGCCAACGTCGCGCATGACCGCGGCTTCTTCGTCGGCAATCATCCGTTCGATCTCACCGAAGAGATCGAACGCCTCCATTCGGTCCTCAATCAGGTCTGCCGCAGGTAGGGAGCAGGAATGCCGGAGAATTATTCGATACTGGTCACCGGTGGCGCCGGTTATCTTGGCTCGATTCTCGTGCCGAAACTGCTCGAAGCGGGCCATCGCGTCACCGTTTTCGACAGCTTCATGTTCAACCAGGTGTCGCTGGCCCATCTCTGCGCCGATCCGGATTTCGATATCGTACGCGGCGACGTCCGTGACATCGATGCGCTGACACCGCTCGCCGCCAAAGCCGATATCGTCATTCCGCTGGCAGCGCTCGTCGGAGCGCCGCTCTGCGCCCGCGACCCGGATACCGCGACCGCGGTCAATCGCGATGCGATCGTCGCGCTGCTGAAGCGTCTATCGCGGGATCAGCGGGTCATTTATCCAACGACGAATAGCGGGTACGGGATCGGCGAGCCTGGCAAGGCCTGTACCGAGGAGACGCCTCTGCGGCCGATCTCGCTGTATGGCCGCACCAAATCGGAGGCCGAGCAAGCCGTGCTCGATTTCGGCTCTTCTGTCGCATTCCGCCTCGCGACGGTCTTCGGCATGTCGCCGCGGATGCGGCTCGACCTGCTGGTCAACGACTTTGTCTACCGCGCCGTCACCGATCGCGCGGTTGTCCTGTTCGAGGCGCATTTCATCCGCAACTACATTCATATCCGCGATGTCGCGCGGGCTTTCGTGCACGCGATCGAGAATTTCGACCGGATGAAGGGCGAAGTCTTCAATGTCGGCCTGTCCGACACCAATGAGGCAAAAGCCAACCTGTACAAGGCCGAGCTCTGCGAGCGCATCAAGCTGCAGGTGCCCGATTTCTACTATGTCGAGGCGGCGATCGGTGAGGATCCCGACAAGCGCGACTACATCGTCTCGAACGCCAAGATCGAAGGCACCGGGTACCGGCCGCAACATACGATCGACACCGGGATCGGCGAGCTGATCAAGGGCTACCGAATGATGCGGCGTAGCGCCTTCGGCAACGTTTGAGACGCGCCCTGTATCCGGGCTGGCGATGATCGGCCAGGCGGTGATCCTGTGTGGCGGCCTCGGTACCCGGCTCGGCCCGTTGACCGCGGCGACCCCGAAACCGCTGCTTCCGGTGGGCAACGGACCGTTTCTTGACCTGCTGCTGTTCGAGCTGGGCCGCCATGGGGTTCGGCGAATCCTGCTGCTTGCCGGCTTTGCCGCCGAACGAATTCGCGAATATGCCCACTCGACACCGCTGCGGGACCGCTTCGGGCTCTCGATCGATGTCGCGGCTGAGCCGGGACCGGCAGGCACCGGCGGCGCCTTGCGGCAGGCGCGCGAATTGCTCGACCCCGAATTCTTCCTGATGAACGGCGACTCCTGGTTCGACATCAACCTGCTCGACCTCGCCGGTCAGCTCCAGAGTGACCCCGATGCGTTGGGAATTATCGCCCTGCGCTGCCTTGCCGATGCGGCGCGGTATGGCGTCGCAGCCCTGGAGGGCGACCGCATCACCGGATTTACCGAGCGGCCCGAGCGACCCGGTCCGGGCCTCGTCAGCGGCGGCGTTTATGCGCTGCGGCGCGGGCTGGTGGATGAACTTGCCGATCATTGCTCCCTCGAACGCGACGCTCTGCCGCTCTTCGCCGCCGCGGACCGACTCCGGGGCCGGGGCTATGGCGGCTACTTTATCGATATCGGCACCCCGGAAGACCTGGCGCGCGCTCGTCAGGAAGTGCCTCTGCGCCGCCGGCGTCCGGCGGTGTTCCTCGACCGTGACGGCGTGCTGAACCACGACGACGGTTATATCGGGTCCGTCGATCGATTCCGCTGGATCGACGGGGCGCGCGAGGCGGTCAAGGCCTTCAACGATGCCGGGCTGTTCGTGTTCCTCGTGACAAACCAGGCCGGAGTGGCCCGCGGCTTCTATAGCGAGGAAGACATCGGTGCCGTGCACGCCCATCTCGCGGCCGGACTGGCCGCCGTCGGAGCGCATATCGACGACATCCGCTATTGCCCCCATCACCCGGAGGGCACGGTTGCGGCCTATTGCCGGACCAGCGATTGGCGAAAGCCCGCTCCAGGCATGCTCCTGGATCTGCTCGGGACCTGGCCGGTGGATCGCTCGGCCAGCCTCCTGATCGGCGACAAGGACAGCGACTTGGCGGCGGCTTCCGCCGCCGGGATTGACGGTCATCTCTTTCCCGGCGGTGACCTCTCGGCATTTGCCGCAGAGCGGCTTGCGGAGCGCACGCCGGGCCGGGCTGGCCTTTCCGGTTCCGAAACCACCCCGCCGCCGCTATAATAACAGCATCTCAGGGGGGATGCCAAACAGCAATGCCTTGTTTTCGCCAAGGTTCTCGTCTCTAGCTCCGCGTTCAGATTAAATCTGGAAATCCCGTAATGGTCGAGCTTGTCCGTCGTGCTCATGCTGCTGCCCGCGAGGCCGTCGCGATCGGCGGCTGGCGGCCTAACATTGGCGCGGCAACCATCCGGTTCCTGCGGTCGATGAACATCTGGTTCTGGGCGATCGTCGGCGTGCCGACGCTGCTGGCCGCTGTTTATTTCTTCGCAATCGCGGCGGACCTTTACGTGACCGAGGTCAAATTCGTCGTCCGGGGACCCAACAAGTCGCCGCTCAGTTCCGTCGGTGCCCTCCTTGGTGCAGCTGGCGGCGGGTCGGAGGACACGTTTGCGGTCAACGAGTTTCTGATGTCGCGGGATGCGGTCCGGAAGCTCGACCAAGCAAACAACCTGCGCGCGCTTCTAACCCGGCCCGAAGGCGATCCGGTCACCCGTTTTCCGGGTCTGATGTTCTGGCGAAAGGATTTTGAGGCGCTGTACAGCGCCTATGGCCGCTTCGTATCGGTCGAGGTCGATGGCAACAGTGGCATCAGCACATTGCAGATCAAGGCGTACCGGCCAGAAGACGCACAGGCCCTGGGTCGCGCGTTGCTGGCCTATAGCGAGCAACTAGTGAACGAGCTCAATGAGCGGGCTCGGCAGGATGCCGTCGGCGTGTTCCAACGTGAAGTCGAGGCAGCGGAACGCGACATTGCCAAGATCCAGGCTCAGCTGACCGCCTACCGCATAAAGGAAAAGATGCTCGACCCGAAAACTGCCGCGACGGGTCCGCTGGCCCTTTTGGCGCAGATGGAGGGCCAACTTGCGAATTCGCGCGCTCAACTCGCGGAGGTGATCAAGAATGCGCCGAACAGCCCGCAGATCCCTCTGATCAAAACCCGGATCGGCTCGCTCGAAAAGCTTATCACCGACGAGCGCAGCAAAATCACCGGTGATGAAAAATCGGTGGCGACCAGCCTCACAGAATACGAGCGGCTAGATGTGCAACGACAGCTCGGCGAAAAGATGCTCGCCTCCGCGGTTACTTCGCTCGAATCGGCGCGGCTGGAGGCTCAGCGGCAGCAATTGTACCTGGAAACAATTACCCAGCCAAATCTCTCCGATTACCCGTTATACCCGAAACGGATAGCGTCCTTGTCAATCGTGGTGGCCAGCTGCTTGCTGGCCTATGGTATGGCCTGGGTCTTGGTCGCGGGCATTCGCGAACACGCTTCGGCGTAATATGGCCCGCGCAGCACAAGAAGTGTGGAGCGGCTTTGGCGTGCAACGGCACGCTATTGCCGCAATTATGCGGCGCGAGTTCGTCCTGCGCTGGGGGCGCCGTAACCTGGGATTTGCCTGGTTGTTCGCGGAACCCCTGATCTTTGCGTTTCCGGTAATTACGATCTGGACCCTTGTGCGAGCGCCGTTTGAACACGGCCTACCGATGACGGCGTTCGTATGGTCCGGGTATATGCCGCTTCTGATCTTCAGACACGTTACGATGGGCGCCATATTCACCATACGCCAGAACGTAGGGCTGCTCTTTCATCGCAGAGTATCCCCCTTCGATATTTTTTTGGGCCGGCAGGGCTTAGAAGCGCTCGGCAACCTGGCCTCCGTAGCATTTTCATTCTTTGTACTACATATATTTGGCTTTCTAGACTGGCCCTATGACTACACGCTTTTCGTGCTGGGATTCGTCTATACGGCATGGTGGTCCCTGGCAGTCGCTTTGATCCTGGCGTCGCTTTCTGAAAGATGGGAGGTAATCCCACACATCTGGTCTCCAATAGCGTATCTGTATATCTGGTTCAGTGGGTTTTTGTTTATGGCAGCATGGGTACCACCAAACATTCGCGCCATAATTCTGGCGATCGACCCGCCTTTCATATGTTATGAGATAGAACGAGCTGGACTCTTCGGGCCGCGACTTCAGTTCTACTATGATATTCCTTATCTAACTTACGTCTTATTGATCTTAACTGCGATCGGCCTTTGGCTGATGCATCACGTCAGGAAACATCTGGAACTCGAATGATACGGGTTTTGGGCCTCTACAAGGAATACCGTTCGGAGGTCAATCATCGCCGCATCAGGGTATTGAACGACATCACGTTTAGTGTTGCCCCTGGCGAGAAAATCGCATTGTTAGGCCGCAATGGTGCCGGAAAATCGACCCTGATTCGCATGATCTCGGGCATCGAGTTGCCGACCGCGGGAACTATTGAACGTAGCATGTCGGTCTCCTGGCCGGTCGGCCTCATCGGCGGTATCGGATCGAGCATGACCGGCAACGACAACATTCGCTTTATCTCGCGGCTATACAACAAAGATTTCGGGGCAGTGCGCGAATACGTAGAAGATTTCGCGCAACTCGGAAAGTTCTTATCCGAGCCAGTCAAGACCTACTCAGCAGGTATGCGCAGCCGACTGAATTTCGGTCTCTCCTTGGCGATTGATTTCGACTGCTTTTTAATCGACGAGATGGTTGCCGCTGGTGATGCTAGGTTCCAGCGGCGATCGCACGAAGAGTTATTCGAGAAGCGCGCTGACCGCAGCTTGATCCTGGCCTCGCACGTTCCCGACATTATCCGGTCGCATTGCTCGCGCGCCATTGTTCTCCACTACGGTCGCGCAAAGGTTTTCGACGACCTCGATTTGGCAATCTCGATTTATAACGACCTTTGAGTCTTAGTCTATTATCTAAGCGAGCCCATTCCCGAACTCCGTTCTTTCCGCTTCCCTCTCGACTGCTTCGGTCGTCAGCTTCGTCAACCTTGTCCCAACTAGACTGACGGTGCCATCGAACGCGGCGCGTTGACTGGTCAGCTGGATATCGAGCGGGCCCGCCCCTTCGCGCACGGTGATTTCAACTGTCCCTTCCACCAACCCGCCGCGAGGAGGTTTGAATAGCCGCTGAACCGGGGGTTCGCAGCCGGATACCTCAATCAAAAAATGATGGTCCGCGGTTTCCGGAGAGAACGACAGAGATAGGAACAGCGACCAACTCCCGGGCTCGACCATGATTTGAGGCCCGAAAAGAAGCCGTCGCGGCCGGCCGGTAATATCGATCGGATGGGTAATGGAGGAGGCATTGTCGGCCCGGGAAAAAAGGCGCGGTCCCCATTCAAGTGAAGCCGAGGGCGGCTCATCGGGCGACACCCGGTAGAGTACAAGCGCCGCTGTAGCCAGGGCGGCTGAATCGGCATCAATCCTCGACCATCCGTCCGTCGCGAATTGCGCCTCAGCAACCAAATCATAGGGCCGAAATTGCCCAGCGGCCTCTGCAATCGTGACGCCGTCCAGCGGCAAACCAAAGTGATTGCTGATGGCGAGCGCCGTTCGTTCCGGATCATCGCTCGAATCCTCTGCCGGCAGGACGCGCGCCGCTGGTGCATTCCGCAGGATTTTATTGGCAGCGCAACTGTTCGCCATCGCTCGTGTACCGCCCACCGGATCGGCTCCGCCGCCGGCGAGCACCTGACCAAGCGCCACCCACGGATCGTCGACCACAACGACAAACTTCCGGCCAGCCTCAACCAATGCCCCTCGTAAGGCGCTGCTCGGCTGCGTCGACGCGATCACGGTATGGGGCGCAACGCTCGCTCCCATCAAGCCCCCCGAAATTTCCTCCAACGAGTCGGCGCGCAGCAATTGTGTCGGCCCAAGCGCTCGTTGTACCAGTTCCAGAGCCAAGTCTTGGCACCACTGGCCGAAGCGGCCGGGCATCGCAACAACAAAAAACAGCATCAGTCGCTCAGGCGTTATCCGGTGCTTGCCGCTGTATCCGGACCGTTTTCCAAATGTCCGGCGACGTGTGGGTGTGCAGTCGCGCGAGACCTCAGATGAGCCACTCTATTCCTGCCCCTTTAGACCACGAGAACGGCCCGGAAATCCCCCTGAACCTCGCTGAGGGCGTCACTGACGGGGGATCGTACATGTGTCAGCACCACCTGCCCGAAGGCGAGTTCGCCCCTTACGGCACCATTCGGGAGCTGAATTCTCAGTTCCGCCCTGTCGCTGACCGGCCCCGCCACGGCGAAGTTCAGCTCGACGGTATAAATCCCTCCATTGTGCGGCCTGAGCATCGTCGAGGTTAGCTGGCCGCCGGCGTAAACATCGATCATCAACAATTGGCCGACCCCTTCGGGCGAGATGCCGAGCAGCACTCGGGCATTCCACGATCCCTGCGGCAATCGGATATAGGGGCCGAAGACGATGTGCCGCGGCGGCCCGACGAGGCTGACCGTATCGGTCAGACTTGTGCCCGGCTTATCGGCGCTGAGAAAAAGCTCCCGGCGCCAGACGATCTGCCCGAGTTTCTCGCCGGGAGAGGCTTCGGCGTATGCACCAAGCGCGCCATCGACCAGTTTGTGACCCGCTTCTGGTATCCGCTCGTGCCACTGCCGCTCGAGGGTGAGGGCCCGGCTGAGCCCTGCCGAATCCAGTTCGGCGACAATTCCGGAGATCTCTTCTTCGCTGGGCGCCAAGCCCAAATGGCCAGCCATTGCGGAAACCAGATGCGCGGCCGGATCGCCGCCGCGGCGAACCACGAACGCCCCGGGCAATGAAGCGAAACGAGCGAGCAGAGGACAGGCGCTCGCCACTGCTCCCGTAATCGAGGCGAGGGCGCCATTGGCAGCTGCAAACACGTCCGCCACCGCATTCCGCGGATCGTCGAGCGCCAACACGAAGGACGAATTGGTCTGCAGCAACGCCGCGTATAGCCCCTCATCCGGTTGTCGCGCTCCCAGGACCACATGGGAAGCGTTCGACCGGATCAACCCCAGGGCCGCGGCGGCGAGGGCGGTGCCGCTCTCGGTACGGTTGAAGACATCCTGAAGCGGAGGCCAAGTCGCGACCAGCACGTCACCACCACCCAAGCGCCTTGCAAGCAACGCAAGCACCGCATCGCACCACTCGGCGAGATGCCCAGGCAAGCCCAAGGACAACAGGATCACGCCTTCGGCCTCTTAGCGCCGGCGCCGCGAAACGGGGTCGCTCTGTTCTGACGGTGCGTCAAAGAGGCTAAGCAGCGGCAACGCTATAGCCGCAGCCCCATTTGCAGGTTCGGCAGGTCTCCAGTTCCTGCCATTTCCCGGTGCGGAGCGCATCAAAGGCGCGCTGACGCTTTGCCCCACGCAAGATGTCCGCAAGCGGTGTATGAGCGATGTTGCCGATGGGCTCCTTCCGCAGAAAATCATTGCAGCAAAGCAGAACCGTACCATCCCAATCTATGATCAGATCGAAAATGATATCCTCCGGGCAGGTTCCCGATATTGCACCCGGCGCCAGCTCCTGAAACATTTCGTCGCGAGAGCACCTGTTCGACATCCTTGTAAAGATCGTGTTGCTCACGCCGCGGTCGCGAAAATAGGTCTTGATGACCTCAAGTTCGTCGACGTTCTCGCGGTGCATGGGGCTGGCGATGCTAACGACCGGTGCCATGTCTTCGATGATTTGATGGATTCGCGGCAGCACGTTTTTCAGACGCAGCGGCTCCATCAGGCGCGCGTACTTTTCCTCATCCAGGGTTTCGATATGCACCGCCATCGTGTCGATGATCGATCCCAAGGCCGCGTGCCGCTGCCGATTGTAGGCCGCTGCATTCGTGTTGACGTGCAGCGAAACGTGCGGAAATGCTGTACGCAGCGAACGCGCGCGCTCGACCACGTGACGGTCCAGCAGGCCGTCGCCGAACAAGCCGAGGCTGATGAACCCGCTGATGAACATGCGGTTGTCGACGATCTGATCGACCAGCCGATGAAACACCTCCAACGGCATCTCGCCGGCGGCCTGGGCGGACGGAACCAGCTTGTTGGTCGGACAATGCGGGCAGCTGGCGTTGCATACACCGGTGCTTCCGATGATTAGATTGCGGATCTGATCGGTCGGCAGCTCGATTGGACCGACGCCGCGGTAAGGGAGCGGCCAGATCTTGGAATGATCGGCTAGGCCTATTTCGACGCGGCGGATCAGCGCATCGCTTGGCAAATCGGCTCTGATGATGAATTCGGCGTCGCATTCCGATCCCGGTCGGGCGCGGAATGTCAAAACGTTGTCGCCGTAGGAATTCGGAACCGTCTCAACCGCGATTTCGCCCGCTTCGGTCAGAATCGATGGCTGAACCGCCGGAACACCGCGGGAACCGACCATTTGCACATCGACAAGCAGGCTGATCTCCCGGTCGGGCAAGTGAATTGGCTGGCGCAGCACCGTCGGCAGCGCCTGTCCCGCTTCCCTGACCGGCGGCAGATGTGCGCCGACCAAGCTGAGGATTGGCCGCGCTTCCGCCGGCGTGACCGGCCGGCCGGCGGGCGGCCATGACAGCGAGCCATTTGCCAACGCAGCGTCGATGGCGCCGTTTCGATAGCCGAAGCGGATCAGTTCGCCGCGCGCCGACAGGCCTTCGGGGGTCTTCGGCGCCAACCGCACCGTATTGAGAAGGCTCTCTGCTGCTTCGTCGAACCGTCCCTGAGCCTCCAATACGCGCCCCAGCTGCAACTGCGTTTCCGCAAGGTTGGGATCGTTCGCGAGCGCGCGGCGGTAGCTGACCTCGGCCGAGACGCTGTCGCCTTGCAGTTTTTGTGCGTGCCCCAGATAGACCCATGCAGTGGGCCAGTTTGGGTTTGCTGCGACGGCTTTGCTCAAATGGGCGACAACCGTCGGCCAGTCGCCGTCGGTCCGAGCCCGGTCGGCCGCCTCCAGATGCTCCAGCGGCATCTGGGCCAGTTGTCCGCTCCGCAACGCCGCGTCCAGAGCCGGTCGTGAATAGCCGAGGGTACCCAGTTCGTCGCGTGCCGGGGAATTCGGATCGAGCTGCACGGCTCTGAAGAAGCTTGCCGACGCATCGACCAGCCGCCGCTGCGCCTTGAGCGCCTGACCAAGCAAGAGTTGTGTCGCTGCAGCCGTCGGATCGAGTGCAAGCGCCCGTCGAAGGCTCGCCTCCGCCGCGGCGAAATCCGATTGTCGGCTCTGCGCGTAAGCCGAGTAAATCCAGACCTCGGACCAATCCGGTTCGGCCTGCAGGATTTCGGCGAGCTCGGCCGCCAGTTTCCGCAAGTCCCCCGCCGCCCAGGCTCGACCGGCGGTATCGAGACGCGTGAGCAACGCGGAAGGCGGCAAGGCGCCGGTCTTGCGCGCAGCGTCGATCTCTGCAGGGCAATAGCGCAATGACGCCAGTTCGCCGCGAGCCGGCGAGCGGAGGTTCAGCCGAACCGCGGAAAAATAGCTTTCTGCCGCTTCGGAAAACCGGTGCTGGAGTTTCAGAACATGGCCGAGCCGTAGATGCACGTCGGCCCGCCGACTATCGATCGCCAATGCCTGTCGGTAACTAGCTTCGGCTCCGGCATAGTCGGCCTGGATTTGCTGCGAGCGTCCGAGTTCGACCCAGACCGCCGACAACCGCGGTTCACTGCGCAATACTTTTTGGCAATGGGCCGCTACGGCGCGCCAATTGCCCCGAGCCCGGGCGCGCCGAGCCAGCCACATGGCCTCTCGGGTCTCCGGTCGAGCTAAGGCGCGCAACGCCCCGCCGGAGCGCAGAACCGCCTGAAGCATGTCGGTCTTCCCCCGCCCGCGGCACGTTTTCTCAGAACCGGCCGGATCATCCGATAATCTCGGATGCCCCGCCGAGCGATTGCCGATAATCCTCTGTGCCGGATTGCCCGTCAATGAGCGTGCCGGCGGTGCGAACGGTCGCCCCGATTTCGATCCAGATTGTCGCAAACGGAATCGATAACTTACCGAAATCGTCGGAACCGGCTAGACAACTACGTGTACCCACATGACGGTGGGCAATTATAATAGCTGGCGATGCTACAGCCGCTTCGCGCAAGAGCAGATTGATGAACATTTTGGTGACCGGCGGCGCCGGATTTATCGGCTCGGCGGTGTGCCGGCTGCTGGTCGGCGAGTTCGGGGCGACCGTCCTCAACATTGATAACCTGACCTATGCGGCGAATCCGGCCTCGCTGCGGCCGGTCGAGAACAGCCCAAATTACGCCTTCCGCCGCGCCGATATCTGTGATCCGGCCGCGATGGCCGAGGCGTTTCGGGAGTTTGCGCCCGACGCGGTGAGCCATCTCGCCGCCGAATCGCATGTCGACCGGTCGATCGACGGCCCGGGCGCGTTCATCCGCACCAATATCGAAGGCACCTATGTGCTGCTCGACGCAGCGCTCGATTATTGGTGCAGCCTGCCGCCCGAACGGGCCGACCGTTTCCGCTTCCACCATGTCTCGACCGACGAGGTGTTCGGCTCGCTTGGGCCCGAGGGGCGGTTCGGCGAAGAGAGCCGGTATCTGCCGAATTCGCCCTATGCCGCGTCGAAGGCCGCAGCCGACCACCTGGTGCGGGCCTGGCACGAGACCTTCGGGCTGCCGACGCTGATGACCAACTGCTCGAACAATTACGGCCCCTACCATTTTCCCGAAAAGCTGATCCCGCTGGCGATCCTGAAGGCCTTGCACGGCGAGCCGATCCCGGTCTACGGCAAGGGCGACAACGTGCGCGACTGGCTCTATGTCGACGACCACGTCCGCGCACTCTACGAGCTCATGACCCGCGGCCGCCCGGGCGAGAGCTACAACATCGGCGGCGACGGCGAACGGACAAACCTCGAAGTGGTGACCGGCATCTGCACGCTGCTCGACGAATTGCTGCCGGCCTCGCCCCACCGCCCGCATTCCCGGCTGATCACCTTTGTCGCCGACCGGCCAGGCCATGACCGGCGCTACGCGATGGACGCCGGCAAACTGCGCCGCGAACTCGGCTGGGTGCCGCGCGAGACCTTCGAGACCGGGCTGCGCAAGACCGTCGCCTGGTACCTCGAAAACCGCTGGTGGTGGGAACCGATCTGGTCCAACTCCTACGGCGGCCAGCGGCTCGGCATCGCGCCCGCCGCGGCGGCAGGCTGACGCCACGGACCGGAGCCGATCGATGAAGGGGATCATCCTTGCCGGCGGCGCCGGCACGCGGCTCTACCCGGCCACGCTGGTCGTCAGCAAGCAGCTGCTGCCGGTCTATGACAAGCCGATGATCTACTACCCGCTGACGACGCTGATGCTGGCCGGCATCCGCGAGATCCTGGTGATCGCGACCCCGCTCGAACGGCCTCGTTTCGAGGCGCTGCTCGGCGACGGCGGAGATTGGGGCGTCTCGATATCCTATGCCGAGCAGCCGCGCCCGGAAGGCCTGGCGCAAGCCTTCATCATCGGCAGCGACTTTATTGCCGATGGCCCAGTCGCACTCGTGCTCGGCGACAACATCTTCTACGGCGGCGGGCTCTCGGCGATGCTCCAGCAGGCGTCCGAGCCGCGCGAGGGGGCGACCGTCTTCGCCTATCAGGTGCGTCATCCGCAAGCCTATGGCGTCGTCGAATTCGACTCCGACGGCAAGGCGGTCTCGATCGAGGAAAAGCCGCCGCAGCCCCTCTCCCACTGGGCGGTCACCGGGCTCTATTTCTATGACAACAGCGTGGTCGAGATCGCCCGCGGGCTGAAGCCATCGCCGCGTGGCGAGCTCGAAATCACCGATCTCAACAATCGCTATCTGCTCGCCGGCACCTTGCGGGTCGAACGGCTCGGCCGCGGCTACGCCTGGTTCGACACCGGCACGCACGAGGATCTGCTCGAAGCCGGCGAGTTCGTGCGCACCGTGGAAATGCGCCAGGGGCTGAAAATCGCCTGCGTCGAGGAGGTCGCCTATCATATGGGCTATATCGACGGCGACCGGCTTCTCGCGGCAGCTCGGCGCTTCGGCAAGAACGATTACGGGCGCTACCTCGAAAGCCTGCTAGGCTGAGGCACGCCCCGTCGCAAGAGAGGATAAGACAGCAATGAGCGGCTCCGGTTTCGCCTACCCGCACCTCTTCGGCAGCAAAGTCTCGCCGCCGGCGCCGCCTTGGACCGGCCATCCGAAATACAATTTCATCGGCGGCCACAACGACCCGACCCTGGTCCCGGTCGAGGCGCTGATCGAGGCGACCCAGACGGTGTTGCGGCGCGACGGCCAGAGCCTTGCCCTCTACAGCCTGGCACAGGGGCCGCAAGGCTACCCACCGTGCCGCCAATTCGTCGCCGATAAGCTGAAGCGCTGGCGCGGCATCGACAGCAACGGGGACGGGGTGCTGATCACTTCGGGCTCGGGCCAGGGGATCGACCTCGTCAACCAGGTGCTGCTCGAACCCGGCGATACGGTGATCCTCGAAGAGTTCACCTATGGCGGCTACCTGACCAAGCTGAAGCGGCTCGGCGTCAACATCGTCGGCGCACCGCTCGACGAAGACGGCATCCGCATCGATGCGCTGGAAACGATCCTCGCCGATCTGAAAAAGAACGGCACGACGCCGAAATACATCTGCACGATCCCGACGATCCAGAACCCGACCGGTAGCATCATGCCGCTCGCCCGCCGCCACGAGTTGCTGGCCCTGGCAAAAAAATACGGCGTGCCGATCTTCGAGGACGAGTGCTACGCCGACCTGACCTGGGGCGGCATGAACGCACCGCCGGCGCTGTACGCGCTCGATCCCGAGCATGTGATCCATATCGGCTCGTTCTCGAAGACGCTGGCCCCGGCATTGCGGCTCGGCTACGCGCTCGCCGCCCCGGAGTTTCTCGGTCGCATGACAGCGATCAAATCGCAGACCGAGAGCGGTACCGGCGCGCTCGAACAGATGGTCGTTGCCGAGTATTTCTCGCGGCATTTCGCCAACCATGTCGGCAAACTGACCCGCCAGCTGGAGGAGAAGCTCGACACGATGATCGAGGCGGTCGAGCGCGAATTCGGCACCGCCGCGGAGCCGTGGCGGCCGAAAGGCGGCATTTTCCTGTGGCTCAAGCTGCCGGAGCGGGTCGACACGATGAAATTGGTCCAGCCGGCGCTGAAGGCCGGCATCGCGTTCAATCCCGGGCCGGAATGGGCCTGCGGCGGCGCCGATTCGAAATCGCGGCTGCGGCTGTGCTTCGCACTGCCGTCGAAGGAGATCATCCGCGAGGGCGTCGCCGCCTTTGCCCGGGTCTGCTTCGAGGAGACCGGAATCCCGGAGCAGAGCGGCAATATCCGGCACGCCCGCGCCGGAAATTAAGGGAGACGGGACGGTGACCGATCGGGTCGCGGCTCGGGAGCAAATCGACCGGGTTCTCGCCGATGCGGTCGCCACCGGCGAGATACCAGGGGTCGTGGCGGCTGCCGCGGACGATGCGGGCGTCATCTACGAGGGCGCATTCGGGCAGCGCAATCTCTCCGCCGGGCCTGCGATGACGCCGGATACGGTGTTCCGCATCGCCTCGATGACCAAGGCGATCACCTCGGTCGCGGCGATGCAGCTGGTCGAAGCCGGCAAGCTGAGCCTTGACGGCCCGGTGCCGGCGATCGAGCCGACGATCGCCTCGCCGCAGGTGCTGGACGGGTTCTCTCCCGCGGGCGAGCCGATCCTGCGCCCGGCGCGGCGGCCGATCACGTTGCGCCATCTGCTGACCCATACCAGCGGCTTCACCTATGAGATCTGGAACCCGGGAATGCGCCGGTATGTCGAGGTCACCGGCACTCCGGCAGTGATGTCGGGCCGGCTGGCGGCCCTGCGGCGGCCGCTGTCCTTCGACCCCGGTGAGCGCTGGGAATACGGCATCAACACCGACTGGGTTGGCCGCCTCGTCGAGGCGGTCAGCGGCCAAGCGCTCGACGTCTATTTCCGCAAACATATCTGCGGCCCGCTCGGGATGGAGAACACCGGCTTCGCCGCGACCGAGGATCAGCGCCCGCGACAGGCGAGCGTGCATGAGCGCGTTTCCGACGGTTCGCTCGAACCGCAGCGGCCAGGTCCAGCACCGCCGCGTGAATTCCTCGCCGGGGGCGGCGGGCTGATCTCGACGGCGCGCGATTACCTGGCTTTCCTGCAGATGCTGCTGCGTGGCGGCAACTTCGGTCGGGCACGCATCCTGCGGCCGGAAACCGTGGCGGCGATGAACCGCAACCAGATCGGCGATTTTCAAGCCGGAATCCTGAAGACGCAGGCGCCGGCGACATCGGAGGATGTCGACTTCTTTCCCGGCATGCCGGTCCGCTGGGGCCTTGGCTACATGATCAACCTGCAGCCGGGGGCGAATGGCCGCAGCGCCGGCAGCCTCGCTTGGGCCGGGCTGTTCAACAGCTATTACTGGCTCGACCCGGCGAGGCGCGTCGCCGGGGTTATCCTGATGCAGATCCTGCCCTTCGCCGATCCGCGTGCGGTCGCGCTGTACGGCAGGTTCGAGCGCGGCGTGTACGCGCTGCTCGACGGGTCTGAGCCGGGGTAATCGACGCCGTCAAATTCAGTATATTGTGCGGCCAACGGGTCGCCTGCCGCCGAATGGTTCGTCGATGCGCTTTTTCCTGGCCGCCTCGCTTTCTGCCCTCCTTCTCGTTCTGACCGCAGGCTGCTCCGAGACCGAGAGCGACCGCATCGCGCACCCCAATATCGTCATCGTGCGGGAATTCGCTGCGCCGCTCGGCATCGTCACGCTCGATCCCAGCTTCGGTTTTTCGCTGAACCGCGGCGAGCCCGGCGTGCCGCCGCGCCAGCGCGGCGCTGCCGTTGCGCGCGCCGCCTCCTTCGCACTTGCCGACAGCATCGCCGACCGCCTGCGTGCACTCGGTTTTGACGTGCTGCGTTCGCAGACGGCTGAGCCCGAGCCCGATGCGCGGGCGCTGATCGTCACCGGCGCCTTTCGTAAGATCGACGAGGGTTATCGGCGGCAGGTGGGGGCGGAGAATAGCGGTGTCGCCGTCGATGCCCGGGTCGAATACAGCGCGCCGGCCAGCCAATCGCAAACGCTATTGTCGGTGCACCTCGATTCCGGGGAGCTGCAGGGCGAAGCCGGCGTGACTGCCGCCACCGCGCGCGGCGGTCCCGGCATCAATGCCGGGGCAAGACGGGTCGGGTCCGAAATCGCCCGCAGAATCGCCGAGCTTGCCCGCCTCAACAATTGGCCGGTCGCCGGCCGGTAGCCCTCACATCGAGGAACGCAGATGAGCATCACGCGACGACTGCAGGAGCTCGGCATCACCCTGCCGACCACGGGACAGCCTCTCGGCACCTATGTCCATGCGAAGCGGGTCGGCAACCTGCTCTATCTTTCCGGGAAGGGGCCCCTTTACCCCGATGGGACGATGCCGCGCGGCAAGCTCGGAGTGGACGTGTCGATCGAGGACGGGTACCGCCATGCCCGGCAGGTCGGGCTGATCCTGATCGCGGCAATCGGCGACGCACTCGACGGCGACCTCGACAGGGTTAGCGACGTCGTCAAGGTGCTCGGCATGGTCAATGCCGCGCCCGATTTCACCGAGCACCCGAAGGTGATCAACGGCTGCTCCGACCTGTTCGTCGAAATCTTCGGCGAACGCGGACGGCACGCCCGCTCCGCGGTCGGCATGAGTTCGTTGCCGGGCGGCATCCCCGTCGAGATCGAGGTCATCGTCGCCGTGGCGTAAATCGAGCAGCAACTCCCGGTTTTGATGGCCGGTTAGACTTGCGCCCGGTACCATGCGCGGGCACCTCATCGGGCTTTGCTGCGGCCGTCGAGTCGCGGGTAGGGCGGGTAGGCCGATCGCGACCCAGCCACGTTCTGCCCCGGGGCCATTAGCCACACAATGTTGGATACTGCTGTCGTCTTGTTGGTGGTTGCCGGTTTGCTGGCCGTTATCGGCTTGAGTCAGCCGCTCGCCGACCGGCTCGGGCTTCCGCCATCGGTTCTGCTGGCTGCCATTGGCGTCGGCATCGGGGCGTTCCCCAGTGTGGCCCACGAATTGGGATTGCCGGTCTCGACAACTGCCGGGGCTGATACTCTCGCTGGGCTCCCGGTCAGCGCCACGACCTTCATCTACGTCTTTCTGCCCATTCTTGTGTTCGAGGCGGGCATTGTCACCGACGTGCGGCGCACCGTCGAGGATGCGGCGGCCATTCTGGTGCTGGCGATCGTGGCGACGCTCGTCACGACTGCGGCGATCGGCTATGCGTTGTGGCCCTTCGCCCAGGTGCCGCTTTTGGCATGCCTGCTGGTCGGCGCCGTGGTCGCGACGACCGACCCGGCCGCCGTCATCGCGATCTTCCGCGACGTCGGTGCTCCGGCCAGGCTTGTGCGGCTCGTCGAAGGCGAGGCACTGCTGAACGACGCCGCCGCGATTTCTATTTTCATCGTGCTCCTCGGCATGATCTTGACCGGACGCGAGCTCGATGTGGGCTCCGGGCTGGCGGAGTTCGCGTTGTCGTTTGTGGGTGGCGCTGTTGTCGGCCTCGCTGCCGGCCGGCTGTTGCTGTGGATAGTTTCGTGGTTGGGAGACGACCGGCTTGCCGAAGCCAGTTTAACGGTGGCTTTCGCCTATTTCGGCTTTATCGCGGCCGAGCGCCTGTTTCACGTATCCGGGGTCGTAGCGGTGCTGGTCGCCGGGCTGGTCGTCGGCGCGATCGGCCGCTCGCGTATTTCCCCGGAAAACTGGTCGTTCCTGATCGACCTCTGGGAGCAGATCGCGTTCTGGGCGCGGTCGCTGATCTTCGTGCTGGCATCGATTCTGGTGCCGCGCCTGCTGGTCGAGATCGGCGGGCACGACATAGTCCTGCTCGCGATGCTAATTGCGGCGGCCTTCGGGGCACGCATCGCTTCGCTGTTCGTCCTGCTGCCGCCGCTCGAGCGCCTCGGGCTGACCCAGCGGATCGATGCCAACTACAAGCTGGCGATCGCATGGGGCGGGTTGCGCGGCGCGCTGACTTTGGTGCTGGCGCTGGCGGTCACCGAAAACCATGCGCTGAAACCGGAAATCCAGCGCTTCGTCGCGGTGCTCGCGACCGGCTTTGTCCTGTTCACGCTGTTCGTCAACGGCACGACGTTACGTGTCGTCATCGCGCTGCTCGGGCTCGACCGCCTGTCGCCGCGGGACGAGGCGCTGCGCGACCGAATCCTGGCTCTGTCCTATGCCGAGACCGCGAAGGCGGCGCGGGAGATCGCGCGGACGCATGCACTGTCCCGCCCTGCCGTCGAGCGGGTCCTGGCGTCGTACGCAACCAGAACCGCGGCGCGATCGGAAGACGCGGCGGCGGGCCCGCTGACGCAGCGCGACCGGCTGGCGATCACGCTCGTCGCGCTCGGCAACCAGGAGCGCGTGCTGGCGCTCGAGTTGCTGGGCGACCGCGCCGCTTCGGCCGCGACGGTTCAGGTATTGCTGGGTTATTCAGACGCGCTGACCGAGGCGGCCAGAGCGGAGGGTCGCCTCGGCTATCGGCGCGTCGGGCAGGCGGCGCTGAAGCCCTCGCTCAGCCTGCGTGTCGCCTATTGGACTTACCGCCGGCTCGGCATCGTCCGGCCGCTGGCCGATCGGCTGGCAGACCGGCTGGAATTGCTGCTGGTCATGCGCTTTGTCATCGAGCGCCTGGCCCGGTTCAACGACCGCGAAATCAAGCAGCTGTTCGGTGACAGAATCGCCGGTATCACTCGCCATATCCTGGAAGGGCGACGGCATGACGTCGCCGGCGCGCTCGATGCCTTGCGCCGGCAATATCCGGAATACGCCGAAGAACTGGAAGCCCGTTTTCTGCGTCAGTCGACATTGCGTCAGGAGATGACGCGTTATCAGGGACTGTTCGACGAGGGGCTGATCTCGCATGAAGTGTACGAGGACCTGAAACGAGCCCTGATCGGCGCTCGCGCCGCCGACCGTCGCCCGGAATTCGACATCGGCCTCGATACCCATCGACTGGTGCAGCGGCTCGACATTCTCGCCGATCTGAGCGGGGACCAGATCGAGCGCGTGTGCAAGCTGCTGCGGCCGCGGTTCTCCGTGCCGAACGAGCTGATCATCCGCACAGGGGACCGCGGCGATGCGGTGTTCTTCATCGCCTCGGGAGCCGTCGAAGTGATCCTGCCGGAACGGCGCATCCGTCTCGGCGGCGGCGAGTTTTTCGGTGAAATGGCGCTGATTTCCGGACGGCGGCGCCAAGCCGACGTCGTCGCGCTGAGTTATTGCCAGTTGCTGGTGCTGCGGCGCAGCGATTTCGAACGCTTCATTCGTGCCAATCCGGAGGCGCGCGACACGATTCATCGCGTTGCCGCGGCGCGGCACGCGATGAACACGGCGAGCAGCGA
>Ga0073928_10003221_pt1 | contig 26131 bp, 23 predicted proteins | sample PaiPotPPA55metaG_FD_76969 | JGI IMG/M metagenome (GOLD analysis project Ga0073928, IMG submission 76969) | Iron sulfur acid spring bacterial and archeal communities from Banff, Canada, to study Microbial Dark Matter (Phase II) - Paint Pots PPA... ...
CGAGCCGCCGACCGTCACCGCCAGCGCCTCCGGCTTCAGCCGCGCGCCCTTACAGGTCGCGCAGGTGTTCGCCGACATAAACTTCTCGATATCTTCGCGCACGAGCTCGCTCGAAGTCTCGCTGTGCCGCCGCTGCAGGTTGTTGACGACACCCTCGAACGATGCCTCATAGCTCCACGAGTGCCCGCTGCGCGACTCGTACGTAAACCGCTGCTTCTTCTCCGACCCGTAGAGCAGCGTCTCGACCAAGTCGTCCGGCATCTTGTCGAGCGGCGTCGACAGCTTCACGCGGCGGGAGCGCAAAAGCTTTTCGACCTGCTGCATGTAGTACGGATTCATCGACGGGAACCGGCCGCTGCCCAGCGACTTGCTCCACGGCACGATCGCGCCTTCCTCGATCGACTTCGTGCGGTCCGGGATCACCTTCCACGGATCGATCTCGATCTTCACGCCGAGGCCCGTACAGTCGGGGCACGCCCCGTAAGGCGAGTTGAACGAAAACAGCCGCGGCGCCAACTCTTCGAACGAAATCCCGCAGTAGACGCACGCCAGCGACTCGCTGAACGTCATCTCTCGGGCAGCCGGCGTTGCCTTCACAGTCCCGTCGTTGGTCTTCAGCGCATCGGGGCCGCCCTTGCCCGGCTCGATCAGCACGGTCAGAATCCCGGTCGCGAGGCGCAGCGTCGTCTCGACGCTATCCGTCAGGCGCTTGCGAATGTCCGGCTTCATCACCAAGCGGTCGACGATCACCTCGATCGTATGCTTGCGCTTCTTGTCGAGGTCGATCTTCTCGCGCAGTTCGCGCGTCTCGCCGTCGACCCGCACGCGGGAGAACCCCTCCTTGGCGATCTCCTCGAAGAGCTTCGTGTACTCGCCCTTGCGACCGCGAATCACCGGCGCCAGGAGTTGGACCCGCGTGCCCTCCGGCAGCTCCATGATCTGATCGACGATCTGCTCGCTCGACTGCGCGCTCACCTCGCGCCCGCACTGGTAGCAGTGTGGCTTGCCGATGCGCGCATAGAGTAAACGCAAATAGTCGTAAATCTCGGTGACCGTGCCGACCGTTGAGCGCGGGTTGCGCGAGGTCGATTTCTGGTCGATCGAGATCGCAGGAGAAAGGCCTTCGATGTAGTCGACGTCGGGCTTCTCCATTTGCCCGAGGAACTGCCGGGCGTACGACGAGAGCGACTCGACGTAGCGCCGTTGTCCTTCTGCGTAAATCGTATCGAAGGCAAGCGACGACTTGCCCGATCCGCTCAGCCCCGTAATGACGATGAGCCGGTTACGGGGCAGCGTGAGGTCGACGTTCTTGAGGTTATGCTCGCGAGCGCCCTTGATAACGATCGAATCGAGGCCCACGAGTCTAAGACCGGCCGGACCCCGGGAGCGTTGCGCCCGCTGCCCTTTCTCCCGACGACCGGGCACGTACTGGGAGTTTGAGGCTTCGGCGACCGTGCGCGGCGCACCGAGCGTCGGCAAGCTCGCTTCGGGCTGGGCGGTGTTCTTCGGCGACCAGGCGGCCAACGCGCATGCGGTCGGCGCACATCCCGGCGCACAGGTCTGGAAGGATCAATCGACCGCGCTGGTCCGGTCATCGCGGGTGGAATGCTGTTCGTGAACTCCGGCTACGAGTACATCGGCAGCAGCGGCGGCAACGTACTGCTCGCCTTCCGGGTGCCGCAGCGCTAGATATTCTCCGACCACGACGAGCGTCACGTACGCAACGACGGCTTGCAGCACGAGCGCTGAGAGCACTGGACCGATGAATGGCGCAACTCCTATCAGCTCGCTCACGACGGCCATCACTATTGCGATCGCCACGATCGCCAGCACCATTAGCAGCGTGGGGACCGTGCGGTCGAATGCGATGCTTGCGGATTCCGCAATCGCTGCGAGTCCGCGCCGCTCCCCTACCACTGCGGCCGCCATCGTGTAGATGCAGAAGAACGCATACGCGACGAATGACAGGAAAGCTGTGTAGGGCGCGGCGAGTGCGGCGATGGCACCCAATATCGCAAGGCCGAGACCCGCGACGACGATGTGGCCGACATCGCGAGTAAGCGCGCGCCAACCATCGGCGAACGTCGCCGTGCCGCGTTGCCACGCCGCGCTGGCCATGCCTGTGGTAAATGCGATTGAAAGGACCGTCGCGACGACCGCGACCAGATTGACCGTCAGCGCCGTTGCGACCGATGCCGGAACGTTGGAGAGCGGCCCCTCGTCGAAGCCGCGATGCGCCGGTGAGACGAGTTCGGTGACGATACCGGAGACCAAGCCGATAACGAGGCCGGGTACGACGATCGACCAGTTGCAGCGTAACAGCGACCATGCCCGAGCGAGAACGCTCGAGACGGCCGGGTTCGGCGGAGTCACACGAGCGATCTTCGCAGTGCCTCTGCTACACCCTCGAAAGATCTAACAACGACGTCGGGCGAGGCGGCACCCGCAGGTACCGGTTCGTTCGAAGGATTCAGCCAGATGGTCGCGAGGCCGGCTTCCAGCGCGCCGGCGATATCGCGGTCGTACCGATCGCCGACCATCACGGTGCTTGCTGGGAGCGTTCCCACCAGCTCGCACGCGTACAGGAAGATGCGTGGGTCGGGCTTCACCATCCCGACCTCGTCGGCAAGCACGACCGCGTCGAAGGCGCGCTCGAGCTGCAACGAGGCGATCTTCTCGCGATGCGTCTCGGCGAAGCCGTTGGTGATAAGTCCGATGCGGCGTCCGCTAGCGCGCAGGTCGTGCAGCAGCGGTAGCACGCCGGGATACAGCTGCAGGCCTTCCCCGCGAAAGCGATTGTACTCGGCAGCGGCGCGTTCGGCGAGCCCGTTGCGGCCGTCGATGCCGACAGAAGCCAGAGTGTCGGCCCACATTCGCTCGCGCACGCCTTTGAGCGAAAGGTTGAGGTGCTCGTCGCCGAGCGCACCCCAGAAGGCTTCGGCGAATTTGGTGTACGCGGTGAGCAACGCCGTCGCCGAAACGCCGTACTCGGCCGCGATCCGCTGCGCCACGCGCGACGCTGCGGAGCGATACGTGGTGGTGTCGTCGTGCAGCGTGTCGTCGAGGTCGAAGAGCACGCCTTCGAAGGCGCGGACGATCACCCCAGCAGCACGCGGAACGAGCGCAGCGCGAACGGTGCAAAGGGCGCAACGATGCGGCCTTCGACCAGGGTGGCATCCTGCGTGGGGAGCGGACGCTCGAGCGCGTCGACGCACTGCACTGCGTTCACCCTCACCGCGCACCCGACGGCGGCATCGCGTGCCACGCCGTCACACTCGCGCATGCGGACGACGACGCCGTTGCCGTCGTCGGCTGGCTTCGTCGCCTCGATCGCGATAGCCGAATCGTCGCACGAAAACATCTCGGGCTGCGGTTCGTCGCGGACGAAACGGCGCCACGCGGCCTCGAGTTCGCCACTCGATATGGAGCCTGCATGCGGCAGGAATGCGTAGGCGATATGATGCTGGCCGAGATCGGCATCGGGATCCGGCCAAGTCGTACCGCGCAGGAGCGAGTGGCCAAGCCGGATGCCTCCGCCCTCGTCTGCTCCGACGCTCCATCCATATGTATCGCGCGTGAGGATAGCTAGGCCGCCGCGGCCGGCCGACTCGACTCGTCCGAAGCGTTGGCCGGGAGCCTCGAACTTTGCGCGTTCGGCCGCGGTGGCGGGGATCGCAGGGCGTTCAACCACGCCATGCGGTGCACCGAAAAACGCGCGCGGATTCTCAAGGTCGACCAAACGATTCTCGCAGCGCAGCAACGTCTTTCGCTCCCGCCACTCGATCGCGTGTTCGACGCGCAGAAACCGCTCGCCGAGCGCGAGCGAAATGCGCGCGGCGCCGTATGACCCATCGATGCGATAGCGCACGTACAGGGCGTCGTCGACCTCCTCGCATCCGAGCGGCTCCACGGGGATCGGCCGGCGTTCGTATCCGGCGTCGATGTTCCAGGCCTCCCACTTCTCGGGTTTATCGTGATACGCACACAGCACGTTCGCCTCGCGCACGACGTTCGCACCACCTGCCGCCGGCGCGAGTTCAATGAGCCGGCCGTCGTCGGCGAGCCGAGCGCGCAATGCGTCGTTTTCGAAGACGAACGAAGAGCCGTCGCGAACGGGAGCGGCTAAGGCCACGGTGGGCGCGCTTGCAAAACGCGGCAACGCGGCGCTCCCCGCCTCGATGACGCGCTGCACGATCGCATCGGCGCGATCGTATTCCGCGTGCGCGTCGGCGTAGACGGGGGCAATCGACGTGCCGGGAAGCACGTCGTGGAACTGGTTGCGCAGCACGATTTCCCATGCCTCGGCGAGCGACCGCCGCGCCTCATCGACGAAAAACGGCGAGGCGTGCAACGCGACCATCCACGCAAGCGCGAGCTCGGCACGTCCTAGCCTGCGCTCCAACGCGGCGTTGCGCGCCTTGATATCGTGGTGCGTTGTGAAGACGCCCCGATGGTATTCGAGGTACAGCTCGTCACGAACGCTTGGTAGAACCGTCGTTTCGCGATCCGCGGCCGGTCCCGCAGAAGCGTGCGCGCGCGATCGTTCGAACCAATCGTGGAGCGTCGTCCAGCGGCCGTGCCGAGTTCCCTCGTCGACGATTGCGCCGGTCGGCCCGCCACCACCGTCGCTGTAACCGACGACGAGCGGTTCATCCCGTTCGCGCGCCAACCGCATGCGCTCTTGCGTTACCTTGCCTTCATACGATGCAAAGAGGGCACCGAGCACGCGGCTTCCGTCCGCGCCTTCCCAAATGAAGCGTGGATACGGGAATTGGGTGGTGTCGTTCCAGCACAACTTCGTGGTAGCGAAGTACGGAATGCCGGCATGCTGCAAGAGGGTCGGAAGCGTGCGGGGGAAGCCGAACGAATCCGGCAGCCACGCGACCGTCGGCGTAGTGCCGAGCTCGCGCTCGGCGTAGCGAATGCCCGCGACGAGTTGCCGCAACAGCGATTCGCCGGACGGGACGTTGCAATCCGGCTCGACCCACATCGCCGCACCGCTCGGATCGAAGCGCCCGGCCCGAGCTAGTTGCTGCACGTGCGCAAAGAGTTCCGGCTCGTCCTCACGCACCCAATCGTAAAGTTGCGGCTGACTCTGCGTGAAAACGAAACCGTCGTGCTCCTCCAAGAGGTTCACGGCGGTCGCGAACGTTCGCACCGCCTTGCGCCTTGTCTCCTCATACGTCCAAAGCCAAGCGACGTCGAGATGCGCATGTCCGACGACCGCAAGCCTATCTGCACCCTCGCTCCGCCTCAACTCGGCGCGCGGCGAGCCGGCGGAGGCTATGCGCTCTATCTCGATTTGCTCGCGGGGCCGCTCGCTCGCGCGCGCAAGTAGCAAGTGCCAGCGCAAACCAGGACCCGACGGAAGGCCCGACGAGGGCATCGAGCGCTTCTCGACTTCGAGCGCAAGGGAGTGGTCGCCGGCCGGCAGCGGCACGTGCATGGCATCGTGCTCGCTATCGAACGCGCCGACGACCGCATCGTCGACGCGTAACAACGCCCCGGTTCGCGTGGCGTACCGAAACGCGTACAGCCCGTCCGCCGCAGCGCTCGTCCGGCCGCTCAAGCGCACGACGGCTCCGTCGTCGCCGTCGGGCACGAGCGCTACTCGAGTTCGCAAGCTCTAGATTTCACCGTCGTAATACGTCAGCGTCGGCGTCATCCGAAGCCTGCGCCGAATCGACGGCACCCCAACTTTATCTGAATCGGGGTAGATGCACACGTCATCGTCGCCTGCGTCGTTGGCGATCATCAGGAACGTGCACGGTGCATCGGACTTGTTCGTGAGCTTGTGCGCGCCGCGCTCGTTCGTGGGAAACGCGACGATATCGCCCGAGCGCAATTCTACTTCACCGCGCGGCGTGCGCAACGTCGGGGTGCCGTCCCAGACGATGAACAGCTCCTCCTCCATCGTGTGCCAGTGCAGCGGACAGAATGACTCACCCGGCGGAAGCTTCGTGGCAGCGTACCCGAGCCTCGTCGCGCCGAGCATGAACCCAACCTCTGCCCAGGTGCCGCGGTATCCCGGAGGATCGTTCTCCGGATCGTCGGCAAACACGAGCTGGTCCATGTTGATGACGTTGACGTGCGCATCGTTGCGCCCACTTAGGCAGGCGTTGAGGACGTCGAATGCGTTATCGAAAATCGGCGCGCCATCACCGACGAGCAAATTGTTCGGGTGCAACGCGAGGAGCCTGCGCAACGAAAGCACGGCACGGGGTGGATCGGACAGCTTGTTATCTGCCATCAACGTGAGTGTGCCGGCGGGCGTCCCCCAGAGGGCATCGCCGACGATCGCCGTTCGGTCCATGTCCGGGAAATAGAGTGCGATCTCGCCCGGCGTCTTGAGCCCATCGAGCGCGATCACCAGCGCGCCGCCAATGGTCTCGCCATGTTGGAGCAAGCGATCCGCCGTGATGCTCAAGAGCGGCGCATCCCCTCCGGTTGCGAGCTTCGCGCCGAATTGCTTTACGACATCGGCCGCGGCGCGCTCGTGGTCGCGATTGGTAACGACCACCCACGCCACGCCCCCGCGGTCCCGGAGCTCTCCAACTGTTTGCTCGTCGAGAGGCAAAGGGTCAACGACGAGATTTCCACCGTCGCGTGGCACGAAGTACGAATTGAAGAAGAGATTCCGATCCGGTTGCCAGGCCGACCACATCGCAATGCCTGTAGCGGTTGGTTGCATGCATGCTCCTCTGAAGTGGGACGGTGCCTTTCTTCAGAGAAGCCCGCATTCCTGACGCAACTCGCGCGCGAGCTACGTTCTCACTCTACTGCGACCACGGGGCAGTTCACCGCGATGCCGGCCGGCCCGAAGGGCTTACCGTCGGGCGCCGTGAGGAGGCCCGCGTCCGCCGCCTTCTGCACTTCGGCGGCGCTGTGCAACTGGACGCTTTGTTTGGCCGCGACGGCCGCATCCGTCCACGCGCCGATGTATGCATCCCATAGCGGGTCGTACACGCCGCCGCCGTCGATTGCGGCCGGCAGTCCACCAAGCACGTTGCGCGACGTTTGGAGCGAGCTGCTGTTCACCGAGGTTGCCTGCTGCCCCAAACCGCCCGCGAGTGCAGCGAAGGCTAGACCCTGCGACTGGCCGTTGACGACCACGTCGATCCGCAGCCGCGCGCTACTAGGAGTCTTTGCGAGCCCCGGCGCGTACGTTGCGCGCTCGATGGTCGCCGCACCCGCATCCGAGGCTTCCGTGCTGATGTAGAACACGCGCTTACCATCCGCAAAGCCATCGGCGAGCAAAAGCGTCACGGTGCCTTTTTTTGGATCGAGCGAAAGAACTCGGTCGAGGGTATTGCGGTGCGTGGTTACGTCGAACGGTCCATCGCCGGTCGCGACGATCGGTGCGTTGTAGACGACGGACGAGTTTGCAAGGTGCACGAACGGTGAGTATTCGTCCGGCGCTGTCGAACCCGGTTGCGCCGCCTTGGGTGGAAACCCGGTAGGTCCCGCTGTGAAGATGCGCTCGGGCGCGAAATTGGGATGGGCAGGGAACGACCACACGCCATCGCTCTCTATCACGGTCATCGTGACACCGACATCGGCAAGCATCGGCGCCCGCACGAGGCCGCGCGCCTTCGCCTGCGATGCATCGGAGACGTCGGTGAGGATGTACCAGACCGTCGTTCCGTTCGAGATGCCTTTGTGCACGGGCAACACCACGGTGTGCCGCGATGTGTCGATCGCGCGAACGCTCGCGATCAACAACGTGGGGCTTTGCGACGCCGGCGCGGCCGAGGGCAGCAACAGCGCCGCCGGCAGCGTGAGCGCCGCGAGTATAGGAAGATTTCTCATGCGCCGAGCGTAGCAGCTACGGCTGCGCTCGGCGGTGAGGAGGCTTACGAACAGCGCCTATTCGGCGCGGCTCGCTCGCGGGCGCTCAGCGAACGCGATAGACCGAGGCAGTCTCGTCGGGATCGAGGGTATTTGCATGGACGGTCGGTCCAATGCACTTTGTGGCGCCGATCGAGTCGCCGACGTAGAACCGGACGCGCCGCACGACGCCTTCACGCACGTCGTCAACGCTGCACGCGATGATTTGTCCGCGCACTTCCGCCACGACGAGATAGCCGCCGGGTCGCAGGCCAAGGTCGCTAAAGAAGCCCTCTTTATCGGTGACGAGTTCCCGCTTCTCCTGGGGGGGCTGCTCGTCGCGCGCAACGACGACCCGCACGCCGGTAATCGGGGCTTTTGTGTTGGCGTCGTAAAAGAGCCCCGAAACGCCCGTGGCGCCTTCTGCGCTCACCGACAGCGGAACGAGAACCAAAGCTGCCACCGCGGCCGTGCTGAGCAAACGATTCACGCGTACCTCCTATCTTGACCCCCGCCTTATACCCTAAAACATGGTCGGGCCACCGACAGGGCCCGACGCCTAGCAACCCTGCCAAGCCCTCGTTCGCCACTCCAGGCGCTCGCCTGCCCTGCAACCGCCGACTCCGCGTTAGGTAGAATGGACTATGCAGTTGTACGAGCACCGACAGATCTCACCGTGGATGCTCCTGCCGCTCGTTGTGGTCGTGGTCGCGTTCGCGCTCTTCGGAGCCGCAAACCCCGCCGACGCCTTCGCAAAGCTCGTCGCGCTCATCGTGGTCGCGCTCATCACGCTCATGTTCTGTACGCTCACTACGCACGTCGACGCTCAGCGCCTTTCCTGGTGGTTCACCTTCGGCTTGCCTGGCGGCGAGATTCCGTACTCCAACATCGCCGACGTCGAACTCACGCGCACCTCGCTCTTAGAGGGTTGGGGCATCCACTGGACGTTCGGCCACGGTTGGCTCTGGAACGTCGCGGGTTTCAACGCCGTAACAATCACCAAGCGCGACGGTTCAAAGACCACGCTCGGCACCGACGATACACAAAGCCTCTACGACGCAATCGCGAGATTTCGAACACAAGCTCAGCGGGCTTGAGTATTCGCGCCCACCGTAAAGCCTCGCGCTTAGCGGCCGACGAGTTCTTTTAGTGCGTCCTGGAAGACCTTGGGGGCTTTGCCTTGGAAGAGGACGCTCTCGTTGCCGCCAATTTGTCGGCGCAGTTCGAGGAGCTCGTCGCGTAGCGCGGCGGCTTTTTCAAACTCGAGGTTGCTCGCCGCGAGGCGCATCTGCTTCTCGAGGTCGACGACCATCGCCATGGCCACCTCGCGTGGAAGTTTGGCAGCCTTGATCGCTGCTGCGGTCGTATTCCCTTCCCGTGCTCCTATGAGCTCGAGGATGTCGCGCACTTCCTTGCGGATCGAACGTGGTTCGATGCCGTGCTCCGTGTTGAACTCGACCTGTCTCTCCCGCCGGCGCTTCGTCTCGCCGATTGCACGCGCCATCGACTCGGTCACGACGTCGGCGTACATGATGACCTTGCCCTCGACGTTGCGCGCCGCCCGGCCGATCGTCTGAATGAGCGACGTCCCGCTGCGCAGATAGCCTTCCTTGTCGGCGTCGAGAATGCCGACGAGCGACACCTCCGGAAGGTCGAGACCTTCGCGCAAGAGATTGATCCCGACCAGCACGTCGAACAGCCCGTTGCGCAGGTCGCGCAGGATCGCGATCCGCTCGAGCGTGTCGACCTCGCTGTGCAAGTAGCGTACCCGGAAACCCATCTCTAGCAAGAAGTCGGTGAGGTCCTCAGCCATCTTCTTCGTCAGCGTCGTCACGAGCACGCGCTCGCCACGCTGCGCACGTAAACGAATCTCTTCCATGAGATCGTCGATTTGATTTTTGGTGGGGCGGACGTCGACTTCCGGGTCGACCAGGCCGGTCGGCCGGATGATCATTTCAACGAGTTGTTGCGACTTGCCGATTTCGTACGTCGACGGCGTCGCCGAAACGTAAACCACCTGATTGAGATGATCCTGGAACTCATCGAACGTGAGCGGCCGGTTGTCGATCGCGCTCGGCAACCGGAAGCCGTGTTCCACGAGAATCTGCTTGCGCGAGCGATCCCCGCCGTGCATTCCATGAACTTGCGGAAGCGTGACATGCGACTCGTCGACGAACAGGAGCCAGTCCTTCGGGAAAAAGTCGAGCAGGCACCAAGGCGTCGAGCCGGCTTCGCGTCCGGCAAGGTGGCGTGAATAGTTCTCGACGCCGTTGCAGTAGCCGACTTCACGCAGCATCTCTAGATCGTAGCGCGTGCGCATCTCCAGGCGCTGCGCCTCGAGCAGCTTGCCGTTCTCGCGGAAGAGGGTTAGCCGGTCCTGCAACTCGGTCTCGATCCCGTCGAGCGCACGGCGCAGCTTCTCTTCCGGCGTGATGAAGTGCTTGGCCGGGAAGATCATCAGCTCGTCCTTCGTCTCGACGAACTCGCCGGTGACGATATTCACCACGCTGATGCGCTCGATTTCCTCACCGAAGAACTCGATGCGGTGCACCAGCTCTTCGTCGACGCCGACGAATTCGAGCGTGTCGCCCCTGACGCGGAACGTACCGCGCACGAGGTTGAGGTCGTTGCGCCGATACTGCATGTCGACGAGACGCCGCAGCAGCTTGTCGCGGTCCATCTCCTCGCCGACCTTGATACGCAGCGACAACTCGATGTAGTCGGACGGCGACCCCAATCCATAGATGCACGAGACCGACGCGACGATCAGCGTGTCGGGGCGGGTCAGCAGCGACTGCGTCGCGGAGTGGCGCAATCGCTCGATCTCGTCGTTGACCGATGAATCCTTCTCGATATACGTGTCGGTGTGCGCGACGTACGCCTCGGGCTGGTAGTAGTCGAAGTACGAGACGAAATACTCGACGGCGTTATTCGGAAAGAAGTCGCGGAACTCGGCACACAGCTGCGCGGCCAGCGTCTTGTTGTGGCACAGGACGAGAGTCGGTTTCTGGACGAGCTCGACGACCCGGGCCATCGCCATCGTCTTCCCGCTGCCCGTCACGCCGAGCAGGGTCTGGGCACGGTCGCCGCGCTGCACACCCAGGGCCAACGCCTCGGTCGCCGCCGGCTGGTCTCCGGCGAGCGCATAGGGGGCAACCAGCTTGAAATGGCGGCTCATGAGCCTTCCTCTTAACCGGGTCGAGCATGCCGGAGTTTCTACGCGGCGCGGTCTGGTCGAAGTCGGATCATGTCGGCGCTAAGGGAGGCGGGGCGCCCTGCCGAGAACCTGGGAAAAGGGCATCGCCCACCACCACCCTCGCTGAGAGACTCCGGTCTCCCGTTGGAAATGGAGTGCCGTGATCCAAAAGCCTTTACTCTTCAGCGGTAATTCGAATCGCGACCTAGCCCAGGAGATCGCTACCCGGATGGACTCCCGGCTAGGGAATGCCCTGGTCGATAAGTTCCGCAATGAAGAGTGCCGTATCGAAATCAAAGAGAACGTCCGCGGAGCGGAAGTTTTCGTGGTGCAGTCGCTCTGCCGGTCGCTGACCGGCAACACCGTCAACGACTCGATTCTCGAGCTGCTCTTGATGGTCGACGCATTGCGCCGCGCCTCCGCGTATCGTATTACGGCGGTAATTCCCTATTACGGATACGCGAAGCAAGACAAGAAAACCAAAGGCCGCGAGCCGATTTCCGCTAAGCTCGTCGCCAACATGATCGAGACCGCCGGCGCCCGGCGCATGGTGACGCTCGACCTGCACGCCGCGCAGATTCAAGGCTTCTTCGATCTGCCGGTCGACAATCTCGAAGCGGCGCCGAGCCTCTGCAGCTACCTCAAGCAGCAGCGGCTCGATGGGCACAAGATCGTCGTCGTCTCGCCCGATGCCGGCGGCGTCCCGCGCGCGGAGAAGATCGCAAAGCGGCTGCGCAGCACGCTCGCCATCGTTTTCAAGCGACGCCCCGAACCGGACGTCTCCGAAGTCACCGAGATCGTCGGCGACGTGAAGGGCAAGGTCGCCGTTGTCGTCGATGACATGATTTCCACCGGCGGGACCCTCGCGAAGGCGGCAGAAGCGTTGATCGCGCGCGGCGCGACACAGGTCTACTGCTGCGCCACGCATGGCATTTTTGCCGGCGATGCGATTCGCGTGTTGGATGAGTCGCCGATCGAGCGAGTGGTCGTTACTAACACCATCCCAAGCGCCGAACTTCCCCCGAAGTTCAAAGTGCTCTCCATCGCTCAGATCTTCGCCGACGCTATCAAGCGGATTACGTCGAATCGCTCGGTCTCCGAGCTCTTCGAGCGCCCGGACCCCGATGAGCCGCCGCTCGTGGCCGATTTCGAGCAGCCGGTGCTCGCCGGCACTTCCTAGAAGAAGGGACAAATGGCTAAACAGACCGACACTCTCGCCGTCGAGACGCGATCCGACGCGGGTTCGACCGCTGCGCGCGCGCTCCGGCACGCCGGCAAGATACCAGGCATTCTCTTTGGACACGGCGAGCCGTCGACGCCGGTGAGCGTCGAAACACGCGCATTCGAGGAACTGCTGCACGCAGGGAAGCGGCACCATCTCCTGACGATCACCGTTGACGGTGGCGCGAAGGACACCGTGTTGATCCGCGAACTGCAGCGCGATCCGATTTCGCGCCGCGTGATTCACGCCGACCTGCAGCGCGTCGGCAAGTCCGAAGCAATCAATACGACGGTTCCCGTCACCGTGACCGGCGTTGCAGCGGGCGTGCGTGAATTCGGCGGCGTTCTCGACCTCGTCACGCACGAGCTCGAAATCAACGGCCCAGCCGATCAGATTCCGGAGCACGTCGAGGTCGACGTATCGAGCCTGGGCATCCGCGATCACCTAACGGCTGCGGAGGTTCCGCTCCCGAAGGGCTTCACGCTCGTTACCGCGCCCGAGGCGATCATCGCCTCCGTGGAGCCGCCACGCGTCGAGGAAGCGGCAACCGCTCCGGCCTCCGCCGAGGAAGTACCGACCGTCGCGGAAACTGAGGCGGGGGCCTAGCCGTAGCGGGGACTCGACTCATCGTCGGCCTCGGCAATCCTGGATCCGACTACGCCGATACCCGGCACAACGTCGGGTTCATGGTGGTCGACGAAGTCGCTCGCCGTCTGGGCGTTGCACATTGGCGCAAAAAGGACTACGCGCTTCAAACGCACGTTGCTGCGAAGCGCGTCGTCCTCGTAAAGCCATTGACGTTCATGAACGGCAGCGGCGGGCCGGTGCATAAGATTTCCTCTTGGTGGAAAACGCCGCGAGCCGACGTTCTCGTCATCAGCGACGACCTCGATCTGCCCTTCGGCCGGCTGCGCATGCGCGCCGGCGGCAGTTCGGGCGGACACAACGGACTCAAGTCGGTGATCGACGAGTTGGGCGGCGATGATTTCCCGCGCCTACGGATCGGAATCGGACGTGGCGCCGGCGCCATCGATCACGTGCTGAGCGAGTTCAGCAAAGAGGAACGCGACGCGCTGAGCGAGCTGGTTGCCGCCGCGGCGGACGGTGCGCTGACCTGGCTTGACGACGGACTCGTTCCCGCGATGAACCTCGTCAACGTGCGCAAGCCATGACGGGACGCTGGGCCGTCGTCGCAGGCATGTTACTCGGGCTAACCGCCGGAGCGTCGCCTCCGCCGGAATCGATTCCGCTCGATATTCCCAAGGCGCACTTATACGTGCAGGAGGACGATGAGAAGGCAATGCTCGCCGACGTCAACCGCCTGCGTAACACTGAAGGCGTCGCTCCTCTGAAGGTTGATCCGGACCTTGTCGCGTTGGCTCGAAAATATGCACGCACGATGTTCGCGGGTAGCTTTTTCGGCCACCGCGACCTGCTCGGGCACTGGCCCGCCGACCGCATGCATATAGCGAAAATCGCCTTTCGCACAGCGGGCGAGAACCTCTCGTTTGCTCCCGATGAAGCGACTGCAGAGAATGGGCTCGAGGCCAGCCCCGGGCACCGGCGCAACCTGCTCAACCCCGCCTTTTCCAGGGTCGGCGTCGGGGTGGTCGCCGACAGCATCTACGGGAGCATCTTCGTCCAGGAGTTCACCGGCGACTGACACTTTGGGTCGGCAGCGCGTTCTCCGATAAGGAGGCGTAGGAGGCCACACATGAACGGGTTCGCACATCGCACGATCGTCTTCCGGGTCGACGACGCCGCGCGCGACGCGGCTGGTGCCACCGTGGTGTCCGACCTCACGTTTCTGGCGGCCCAACAGGTATTCCCGATCGTCGTCGCGCCCCGCACCGCAGTCGCTCGCTCGTACGTGCGCGAAATGAACCGCCACACGAACGTGGCCGTCGGACTTTCTGGGAGCGACGCTGCCTTGCTCCCAGCCGCTTCGGACAGCATCGGCAAGGTGCAGACCGGCATCTTGCTCACGCTCCTCTCGGCGGGCTACATCCCGGTGATCGAACCGATTGCTTTCGGTCTCTCCGGCGACGAGATCGAGGTCGCAGCAGACGATGTGGCAACCGCCGTCGCCGCCGCCACAGACGCGGCGCGCGCCATATTCTTTCACGCGGCAGGCGGAATCGTCGACCGCGACACCGCAGCGCTCATTTCAGAACTCACGCCGGCTGAGGCTCTAGCGGTCGCCGAGCGCGAGGATCTCGACGCTGACTTGCGGACCGCCATCCGCGCCGCGGCGCTCGGCGTGCGAGCCGGGGTGGGCGCCGCGCAGATCGTCGACGGCCGCATAGCACATGCTTCCATCGTCGAATTCCTCACTTCGCAACACCTCGGAACACAGGTAACAGGTAGTCTCTACATGGGAGGTCCCCGATGAACTCGCGCCCCGTGCGCGCCATCCAAGCCGCAATCGCTGCGACCATTTGCTTAGCAACGAGTGCGGCCGTCGCGCAGCAGCCGAACGGCTTCTCAGCAAAAGGCGCGCTCGTTGTGCAAACCGAGTTTTCGGGAGCGAAAATCAATATCGGCGGGAACATCAACCTCGAGCAGCGAGGGCCACTCGTGCGCGTCGATGTGCTGTCGCTTTCGCTCCCCGGAATGGACGCGATGCTCAGCCAACTGGCCAACTCGCAGCTCTTCCCGCCCGGCGGCTATTCGCTCGTCTACGACCAAGCAAAGCACTCGTACACCGTGTGGTCGCCGTCGAGACACGCGTACTACACCAACGACAATGGTGGAAGCGCTCCGTCGTCGTCGAATCCCGCCGTTGCAGCCGCGACGACCGTCGGCAACGCGACCGACATGCTCCACGCGTTTGCCGCTGCAAAGGCGCTGCGCGACTATCGCCAATTCTCCGCTTCGCTCAACCTGACCGGTCACGGGACGACGAACGGCCATCCGACGACCGGTCTCGACTTCGCGCTCAAGCGTCAGGAGCGCACTGGCGACCCACTCGACATTCATGGATCGCTCAAACTCGCCGACGACATCGACGAACTACCGGTGCAAGTCGTGGCGAGCCTCAAGGGCGCCGGCGGCGCGCCGCCGACGTCAATGCGTCTCGACCTCAACTCCATCAACCAGCAAACTCCGTCGGAAGACGACTTCACGGTTCCGGCGGGGTATTCGCAGGCGCAACATCTCACGGACGTTCTGGGAAGGGTGCTCCCTTAAGTCGTATGTCTAGACGTAATCCTTAAGCGTAAGGTCGACCCCGTGCGTCGCACCGTCTTTACCCTTGACCACGAGATGTACGACGGTTCCAGGTTCGGCCGAGAAAAGCTCGCGGACCTCACGTAGCGAGAGACCCGAAGAGCCATTCACCGATACGATCACATCGCCGCTGACCAGCCCTGCATCCGCCGCCGGTGTTCCGGGGCGAACGTCGATGATCGTTATCGAAGCTTTGTTGACGAGGAAGACTCCACTGCGATCCCAATGATCGGACACCTCGAAGTCCGCGTTCGGCGTGAGCGTCATGGTAAGCTTTCGGTAATCAAGCGTCATGGTGAAGCGTTTCCAGACTGCGCCACCGACGTTGGCACCGATGAACGGCATCGCAAGGCCGCCTTTGCTTTGCGAAGTATAATCTCCGACGAGATCGCGAAGTGTCAGGCCACCGAACGAAAGCGTCCGCACGCGCCCGAGCCGGCCAATGCTCCGGCCACCGACGCCGTACCCATTGACTCCCGGAGCGGTAACCGTTGCCGGTACGACGCTCGGATGCGCTTCGACGAACGGTGTGAAGAGCGAGATCGAGTTGCGTGCGCCGGTGTCGATCGTGCATGTCGTCGGCACGCTGTCGATGCTGCATGCAAATTGTGGTTGCGTGCCGTAGGAAACAATCGGTATGACCGTCGCATCGGGCGGAGGCGTATACGAGCCCGGCATGTGAAACACGACCTTCTTGTTTCCGTAATCGAAGGTCGTTACGAAGCGCGAGAGTACCTCGTAGCCGATCACTCCATCCAGTGGCGCTCCATGGGCGATGCCGACGCTCTTTGCGATCGGAAGTACGACGAAGACTTGATTCGTGACCAGTGCGTTGCCGACTTGAAGCGTTTTGATCACTGCGAAACTCGAGGCTGAGCTCTCACTGCCCACGCCTGTAACCTGCGTCGATCCACCGCTGGCCACGCCGAGCTTCTCGGAGACTGCAGGGTCGATAACGTTCGCTCCGCCGCTGTCGAGTTCGAAGTGGAATGGCCCCTTTCCGTTGAGCATGCAGTCGAGATACACGTGATTCTCGGCAACCTGGATCGGGACGGAAGCCTGCGTCGCGCCGTTCGCTATCGAGAAGTCGTGCGGCGACGACGTTGGAGCGGCCAAACGGGCGGCACCGCCGGGTGGATTAGCATCGACACTGCTGGCCGTAAACGAGGTATTGTCGCCCTCGTTCGTCGACGTGTCCACGCGATAAGGAACCATGAGGCGATCTACGGGCTTAAAATCCGCCACAACTATGGTCGTCACCAATGACCCGGCCGTCTGCACCATCTTGCTCGGAAGGTGCGTCGCTCGATCGAACCAGACGTCGATCGGTAGGCTGGATTTCGGCGGCGTCACGGTGAGAACGTCATAGCTCTTGCCTTTCTCGCTCTTTGAACCGCCCCACGCGACAGTCGCACCACCGAAGCCCGTTGTCCACAGGTCGTAGTTGCCAAAGTATCCTTGATTGATGGCAGTCGAGCGCCCGAGGACGCTCCCGTCGACGATCACTAACCCTGTTTGGTCGAGATTCCAGCTCTCGTTGCCGTCCCATCCGCTGCCCCCGCCAGTAGGCGGCGTTGAAAAAAGGGATGCCTCCCGCACCCCGCCCATTTCACTCCAGGTATCGCCACTGCCGGAGAGACCGGCAGCTACGACGCTCCCTTCTGCATGGACGACTTCGATCGAGCGTAGGGCATCGACGTGGAGCGCGGCTCCCGATCGGCGTATGAGCGTTCCAACTCGTGGATCGCCGGCGGCCTGTGAGACTTGCGGCGCGATTGAGAGCACCGCAAAGCTGGCGGTAACGAACAAAAGTTCCAGCCTCTGTAGTGCAGCGCGTTCGGGCGTTTGGGGTTCCATCTTTACTCCGGCTTAAAAACACTCTGTCTTCGGGTACGGCAGGCTCCCGACAAAATTCCGCTCCCTTTTCGACGCTCTTGCCGACGGAAGCTTCATCGTGCCGGCTCGTTATGCCACTCAAATTGGCATGCGGTGGAAGCTCTTAGTCTGCTTATCCATAGATGTCGCAGGCTTTTCAAATCCAACCGTCGCGCTCACCAGATCGCTCAGGGCAATGCGACGCGCTCAGCGGGCTCTCCATTGGAACGCATGGCACGACGGCGACTCTTCGACAGTGTCAAGCAGAGGCAGAGGCCGAAACCGAGAGCGACGAGCCTGGCGAAGGCCGGGACCAGGAGAGACACATAATGCAACGGTTTGCCGAAGAGAGGTTCGCGTAAAAGCACGAAAGCCGCGTGACGAATGCCGCGCGGCTCGCGTTGTCTCTCCTTGTGGCGCCGTGACTAACCGAGTTTGCTCAGCTCGTTGAAGATCGGTTCTTCGTCGGGCACTTCCGAGATCTCGTGCACGTCGATGTATCGGACGACGCCGGCTTTGTCGATGATGAAGACCGCGCGTTCGGACATGCCTTGCGGCCGCAGAACCCCATAGAGCTCGCTGACTGCTCCATGCGGATAGAAATCGCTCAGTAGCGGATAGGTGATTCCGCCCATTGACTGGGCCCATGCTCTGTTGGCGAAGGTGCTGTCGATCGAGATGCCCACAACTTGGGCATCATAGCCTTCGAAACGGTCGAGATTCTCTTCCAACGAAGGCATCTGGTTCGTTCAAGTCCCGGAAAAAGCAAACGGGTAGAACGCGAGCACGACGTTCCGCTTGCCGCGCAAATCGGAAAGCTTGAACGTCTCGCCGTTGTGGGTGCGCAGTTCGAAGTCGGGCGCAGCGTCGCCGACTTTCAAGGTCTTTGTCTCGGAGGCCGTCGATGTCCGGCCTTTCGTAATAGCCATACGGTTTCTGTTCACCTCCGCCCCTCCAGTATCGAGTACGGCGTACGGACTCCTACTTGGGGCACACCTGTGCCATGGGGCCGAGGTCCGTAACGTTACGCCGTATGGGCGGCCAGGGCTTCTTCGTCGGGGAACGTCACGGCGTTCTCCTGCGGGAAGAACTTGCGGAACGACTTCCACCCACGGAAGTTCGCCGACCACTCCGAGGGGGAGTCGAGCGGCGTCGCCACGTGTTCGAAGGGGCTCCAGTGTCCGTTCGCGCCGCCGCCAATGAGGCGCTCGAAGAGCTCGAGGTCCTTCTCGTGGTCGCGCGAACCGCCGTGCGTCAAGTACGAGACCCGCGCGCAGCGTGCGACGCTCAGCTTCTTTTGGAGCGTTAGGTCGAGCGTACGCTCGTCATCCTGAATCAGCGGCAGGTGCCACTCACCGAACGCGACCTGCTGCGGCGTGCTGGACCGAAACGCGCGCAACATCATGTCGGCGAGGTGCTTGATCTCAGGTTGCGCATCGGGGTGGCAGCGCTGCGTGAAGAAGTTGCTCCACTCCGAGCCGGTGATGATCACCGTAATCCAGGCGAACGGTTCGAGGATCCGGTTGACGAGTTGCTTGTGCAGATCGATTTCCGAGTCTGAAAGGAGTTCCGCAGTTTCGCGCGCGCTCGCGAGCGCGCGTCGCCATTCGCTTTCGGCTCGAACTCGCGCCGATTCGTCGATCTCGCGCCGAGCGCTCATTCCCGCCTGGTTCTTGCCCCAATAGATGGGCATGGCGGGCTCATCGCGCACCGCGGCGATCATCTTCTTGATAGGGAGCGCCCGCGACGACTGGGCGTTGCGTGAAAAAACCCGGTGCGTCATCATCTCGGCGTGAATGAAGCGTGGGTAGCGCACCTCCATCGTTACGAGCCTCACACCAGCAGGCGAGACGCTATCGAGCACGACCCGCGCCGAGTATCCCATAACCGCCCGTTCGCCGCGCTCGCCCTCGAGCCCGGTCAGGCTGACGCCTCCTTCGCAGAGAACGCTGCGGCGACCACGCGGCGTTGTACCTTCCCGGTCGCCGTCTTCGGGATCTCGTCGACGATGTGAAAGACGCTGGGCACCTTGAACGCTGCAAGCCGTTCTGCCAGGTACGCGCGCAGGTCGTCGGCAGTTGCATCGCCCCCGAGCACGACGGCCGCCGCTACGACCTCACCATACTTCTCGTCGGGTATGCCGAACGTCACCGCTTCTCGTACTGCAGGGTGCGACAGCAACACGGCGTCGATTTCGACCGGCGAGATCTTCTCGCCGCCGCGGTTGATGAGTTCCTTGATGCGACCCTCAAGGGTGAGAAAGCCTTCGGCATCGAGCTTGCCGCTATCCCCGGTGCGGAACCAACCGTTCGTGAACGCTACAGCGTTTGCGTCCGGGTTGTTGAGGTAGCCGCTCGTGACGTTCTCGCCGCGAATGACGACCTCGCCCGTCTCGCCGGTAGCAAGTAACTGTCCGTCTGAGGCCATGATGGCGATCTCGACGGCGGCACCGATACCGACGGAGCCGGGACGATGCGATCCGTCGAGGGGATTCGCCGTCATTTGATGCGCTGCTTCGGTCATGGAATACGCTTCGATGATCGCCACACCGAAGCGGCTGTGCAAGTCGTGCAACATCTGGACAGGAAGGGCGGAGCTGCTAGAGCGCATGAAACGCAGTCGATGCTCGCCCGCAGCTGGGACTCCGTCGTCCCCGGCTCGCAGCAGCAGCGTGCGGTAGATCGTCGGCACGGCGCTCACGATCGTCGCGTCATTGTCGCATACGAGCGGCCAAAAGGCATGCGCGCTGAAGCGCTCAGGGACTATCTCGAGCGCACCTGCGAAGAGCGTCGCGAGCGTCGAGAAGACGAGCCCATGAACGTGGAACAGCGGCATGACGCAGAGCGACACGTCATCCGGTCCGATGCCATACCAGCGAGCGATGTTCTGTGCTGACGTGCACAGGTTATGGTGCGTGAGCGGTACGCCTTTGGGCCGGCTCGTCGTGCCGCTCGTGTGAAGCAAGAGCGCAACGTCGTCCGCTTGCGGCTGTGCGCGAGGCGCCGCGAAGTCGAGGGGCTCGCCATCGATGAATACCAACCCGCTCTGGTTGCTCGAGAGCTCGACGACGGCGATGCCAAGCACCTGCGCAGCGTCGCGCGCCGCGGTGGACTCGCCCGGCGCAACGAGGAGCATCTTTGGTTGCAGGTCTTCGAGATAGAAAGCAAACTCGTCGCGCGTGTACGCTGGATTGAGGGGGGCAGCGCCCGCGCGGGCGGCAGCCACGCCGAAGAACGCCTCTACGATCAGCGGTCCGTTGATGAACGTCATTGCGACCCGATCGCCCGGTACGATTGCTCGGTGTGCGAACTCCGCGGCTAAGGCATCGACCGTCCCACGCAAGCCGTCGTACGCTACGTCGAATCCACCGGGTTTGCGCAGAGCGACTCGATCCGAATCGCCGTTGTCGAGCAGCGAGCGCAGGTCCACTATGTCTCGTCCCTTCCACATATGCCGCAGTCTGCCACGGACGAAGGATTGGGGGAGCGACCGCTAAGGCCTCCAGCGAGAGGTTTGGCCTCCGGCGGCGACAACTTGGATGCTCGAATGGAAACCGCGCCGATGCTTGAGGAGCTCGCGTGAGATTCGCAGTCGTAGGTGCGGGCGCGATCGGCTCCTTCGTCGGTGCCTCACTGCAATATGCGGGCCACGACGTCACGCTCGTCGCCCGCGGTCCGCACCTGCGCGCCGTGCAAGAGGCCGGCGTGACGGTGCATAGTCCGCGCGGCGACTTTACCGCCCGCCCCGTCGCCACGGACGACATCGCCGCCGTCGGGCCCGTCGACGTGGTGCTCTTGACGCTCAAAGCGCACCAGCTGCGCGCAGTTGCCGCCGATCTCCATCATTTGTTTGAAGCGGCGACCGTCGTCGTCGCGATGCAAAACGGGATCCCGTGGTGGTACTTTCAACGTCACGGTGGCCCGTACGACGGGCTCGTCTTGCAAAGTGTGGATCCCGCAGGAGAAATCGGCGCTGCGATTCCGCCCGAGCGCGTTCTCGGTTGCGTGATTTATTCGTCGGCCGAGCTCGAGTCGCCAGGCGTTGTTCGTCATCTCGAAGGCACGCGGTATTCGATCGGCGAGCCCGATCGGTCTATCAGCGAGCGCGCGCTGGGAGTCGCCGGCCCGCTGATCGAGGCCGGGCTCAAAGCGCCCGTCGAGCCCGACATACGGCGCGATATCTGGGTGAAACTTCTGGGAAACGCCGCGTTCAACCCGATCAGCGCGCTGACGGGCGCGACGCTCGTCGACATGACGAACGATCCACTCGTCGAGCCGGTCGTGCGCGAGATGATGCAAGAAAGCATCGCCGTTGCGGGACGTCTGGGCATCACCTTCGATATCACCATCGATCGGCGCATCGATGGCGCTCGGCGCGTTGGTGCGCATAAAACCTCGATGCTCCAAGACCTCGAAGCGCATAAACCGCTCGAGCTCGACGCGCTCAGCGGTGCGGTCGTCGAGCTAGGCAAGATCGTCGGCGTCGAAACTCCTGCTACGCGGCATATTTATGCCTTGACGAAGCTGCGCGAGAAGACAACCCTGGAGCGCTGAAAAAGACCTCGCGACCCGTACCACGAAACGTACGGTCCGGGGCGAGAGGAGGGAGCGCACCATGCCCCACCGGACAACTTCCAGCGTCGCTCGGACCCTTCTCGTTCCGCTCGTTTTCGCGTTGCTCGGGCCGGTGTGCGCCGTGGCGGACGATGCGACCCCAGACGCGGCGACGATACGAGCGCGCATCGAAGCCGCCGCCGGTCCGCAGTGGGCGCAGGAACGCACCGTACTGGCGGTGCGTCACGACGGAACGACCGAGACGCGGACGACCTGGCGCAAGGGCGGCGATTTTCGTGAGGACGACGTCGAAGGACCGTTCGAGACACAGTCCGGGAGCATTCATGGACAGCGCTGGCGTCAAAGTGAGAACGGCGTCACGGTCCTGGTCCAGCCCGAACCCGGTCACGAACGCAGTTCGCCCTCGACGACGACCGTTCGCCGCGTTACTACTCCCGTGGGCGGCTACATGCTCGAAACGCTAGATCGTCAAGGCTACGGCCTAAGAGAATACGTCGACCCCGCTACTTGGCATGTCATTCGCCGTGAGAGCATCGTGGCGACAGGCACCACGACGACGGTCTTCGATGATTTCCGTACGGCCGACGGCAGAACGAGCGCCTGGCATTGGGTCCAGAGCGATGGCCACGCAGAGGATGCGCAAGACGCGCGGGTTGTCGAGAGTTCACCCGGTCCGGTCAGCGTCGCAGATGTGGCGATGCGAGGTTTCCGCCGCGACCTCTTCACGTTCCCGAGCGGCACGGAGCGCGTCGACCTTCCGATCCACGTCGAAGACGGGCAAGTGTACGTTCGCGCCGAGGTTGGTGACCGCGGGCTCGACCTCGCGCTCGATAGCGGTGCGTCATACCTCACGCTGAGCAGCGACGTTGCGCAGCAGCTTGGATTGAAGATCTCAGACCAGCAATCCGTCATCACGACGCAGCGCTACACCACTGGCCGCGCGATCCTACCTTATCTGAAAATCGGACCGTTCGAGATGCACAACATCGTCGTGCGCGTGCTGCCGCCGATGTGGACCACGTCGCGCGGCGATATCAAGGGAGCCGGGCTGCTGGGCTTCGATTTCCTAGCCCAGGCGGCATTCAAGGTCGACTACGAGCATTCGCTCCTTTCGGTGTTCCCGAGCGACGCGTTTCCTGCTCCACATGCCCCGCACATGGTGACGCTCGACATTCGCTTGGCAACCGGGCAGCCACAAACGACCGTGGCGATCAACGGCACCGAAGCTGACCGTTTCATCGTCGATACGGGCGGTGCCGGCACCCTCCTCTTTTACGACTACTTCGCCCGGCGCTATCCCGACGTTTTGGACAGAGAAATTCTTGGAGAAAGCACGCGACGGTTTCTAGGGATCGGCGGGTCGTTCGGAGCGCGCCCGTATCAGCTTTCTTCTTTGCGCCTCGATACCGTCACGTTTACGAATGTCGTCGCCTATGCGGTCACCGCGCGTGGCCCGAACGACTCGAATGCCGATGGTCTAATCGGGTCCGCCTTCTTGCAGCTTTTCGACGTCTGGATCGACTACACGAACTCGCGCATCTACCTCGTCCCCAACGATAACGGACGCCGAGCGGCGACGTAACTGCCGCATACAGTCGCAGGTCGACCTTGCGAGGAACTCGGCCTGCGTGATAGCCTGGTGTGGCATCATGCACGTCCCCGAGATCACCTTGCCGATCACAGAGCCCGAAACCGAGTGGGTTCGCGGCGAGGCCTTGCAGAAAGTGAGCCCAACACGCAGTCACTCACTTCTTCAGGCGGCTCTTGCGGCGGAGCTGCGCGAGTGGGCGGGCTCTCGCGGCGAGGTCGGAACGGAATGGCGCTTCCGCGTGACGCCTCCCGGTGAGGCGACTCGTCCGCTCGTTCCCGACATCTCCTACGTCGCAGTCGAACGACTCCGCGGGCTGACAGGTACCGAACTCGAAGTGCCGAGGCTCTCTCCAGATGTCGCCGTTGAGATCCTATCTCCGGATGACAAGCGCATCAACGTCGACGATAAGATCAAAACGTATCTCGCGGCGGGATCGCAACTCGTCGTCATCGTCGACCCAGCGACGCGCAGCATTGAACTTCACGACAAGGGCGGGCGTCGGGTCCTCGAGCGCGATGAGCGGCTTTCGCACGGTGAACTTCCCGGCTTTACGCTCTCGCTAACGGAGCTATTCCAAGTCATCGACCCGCCACGCTAGCAGATTGAATCACCCGTAGGTGAACGTCGTGCTTTGCTTTGGATCGCCGGGCCCAACTTGACCTGGGAGGAGCACGGTCACGGTAACTTGCGTGTTTGCGGTAGGTCCGGGTGGGACTGACACGGTGATGGCGGAGTCGGTCCACGCTACCGGATTGGCGATCGACGTCGCTCCAAAGATGACGACGCCCGCTTGCGTTCCGAACCCCGACCCGAGAATCTGAACGGGCGCATTGGCGACCGCGGTCGATGGCGAGATCGACGCGACGGCGACTGCGGTAGAGCCGACGACTTTTGCTCCAAGGTACGCTCCCTGCCCGATGCCCATCAGCACCATCAGTGCGTTCGGGATATCCGGGAAATCCGCTTTGGGACCGAACGTGCCAAGAGACGCGATAACGGAATAGATGTATGTCCCAACCGCGATGAACGTCCAGGACAGCATCTGAACCTTCGCCAGGTCCGGCTGGTCGCTGCCGTCGGCGCGGATGAGGTCAGCAAGATTCCAACGCGCAGGACCAACGTTCTTCGCGACTCGGCCCGAAGCCACGTATGCCGACGTTACACCCTTTGCAGCGGTAAGCGTAGCAACGCTAAAGCCCATCGCAAGCAGCACGTTGTTGGGCAGCGTCGGAAAGTTTGCCATCGAGAACGGGCAGGTGCAGTTGTGCGCCCACGCGGCGACGAGCGCACCATACGCGGCAATCACCGTACCGGTCCAGACGAAGAACTGAAACTTCGACGAGCTCAAGCGCCCGTCTTCACCTTGAATTAGGTTCGCAGGATTTGTCCCACCGATACATGCCACACCGATGAAGATGCCAAGCGCAATGGCCGCGAAGAGAATCTCTAAACCCCAATTGGGCACGTCATCCTCCTTACAGGGCCAATCGTCCCCGAACCGCTCGCTTCAACCGCAGTGGAACAAGCCCGGCTACGGCTAACGCAGCGGTGCTTCGCGATTGTAGCACCTGAGGATGAATAGTGTCCAGCGCGCATACAGAACGCACGCTTTGCTTAAACGGACGCCTTCTTCCGCAGTGGTTTGGCGGGGTTGCCGGCAACGCGTTCGTGGGCGGGCACGTCGTGCGTGACGACTGCGCCTGCGCCGGTGAGCGCACCGTCGCCGATGCGGACCGGAGCGATGAGCGATGAGTTCGAGCCGATGAAAGCGTCCTCGCCGATTTCCGTGCGGTTCTTCTTGTGGCCGTCGAAGTTGCACGTGATCGTACCGGCCCCAATGTTCGTGCGTGCGCCGATCGTCGTATCGCCCAGATAGCTGAGATGGCCCGCTTTGACCCCCGGACCGAGAGTCGAGGCCTTGACCTCGACGAAGTTGCCTACTCGCACTCCCGTCTCGACCACTGTGCCGGAGCGGATATGCGCCCATGGTCCGACGATCGAGAAGTCTCCGATTTCGCTGTCGAAGACGACGCTATCGGCGACGACGACGTGCCGCCCGATGCGCGCGTTCTGCACACGCGAGTTCGGCCCGATTTCGCTCGATGTCCCGATCGAAGAGTGCCGGCCGATCGTCGTGTTCGGCAGAATCGTCGCGTCCGGAGCAATCTCTAGTTCGGGCTCAAGGTAGGTGCGTGCGGGATCGACGATCGTCACGCCGGCACGCATGTGGCGCTCGCACAACCGCGCGTTGATGCGCCGCGCCGCCTCTGCGAGTTCCACGCGGTCGTTGACCCCAAGGACTGAGTGGTAGTCATCGACGAGCACCGGAGCGACCCGCTCACCCTGCGCGTTCAGATGCTCGATGGTATCGGTAAGATAGTACTCGCGTTGGGCGTTGTCGTTGCGCAACTCGGCAACTGCCGCCCGCAGCTTCGCTTCGTCGTACGCGTAGAGGCCCGCGTTCATCTCGTCGATTTCGCGCTCGGCGTTGGTAGCGTCGCGTTCTTCGACAATGCGGGCGACGTGATTCCCCTTGCGAACGATCCGTCCAAACGACGACGGTAGCGGCATGCGCGCGGTGACCAAAGCCAGGGCGAGCGCAGTCCTGCGCGCATTGA
>Ga0073928_10003223_pt1 | contig 26127 bp, 28 predicted proteins | sample PaiPotPPA55metaG_FD_76969 | JGI IMG/M metagenome (GOLD analysis project Ga0073928, IMG submission 76969) | Iron sulfur acid spring bacterial and archeal communities from Banff, Canada, to study Microbial Dark Matter (Phase II) - Paint Pots PPA... ...
ATGAGTTTGTTCGTCGTGGTCATCAACAGGCTCTTTTGGCGTCCCTTGTACTACTACGCCGAGCGCAAATATCGACTCACCTGACAGGTCCGGCCATGAACGACTCTCCGCTACTGCAATGCAACGATGTGCGCAAGGCCTTCCCCAAGCCGGACGGCGCGGAGTTGCTGGTGCTCGAGGGCATGAATCTCGAGCTTCGAGAGGGCCAAATCGTGGGGCTGCTGGGGCGGTCCGGTTCCGGCAAGTCGACCCTGCTGCGGCTCATTGCCGGACTGGCGGAGCCGAGCGCAGGCCAGCTGCGGTATATGGGCCAGCCGATTTCGGGCCCTGCGCCCGGGATCGCCATGGTTTTCCAGAGCTTCGCTCTGTTTCCGTGGCTGACCGTGTTCGAGAACGTGGCGCTTGGCCTCGAGGCGCAGCGAATGCCCAGGGCCGACATCCGCAAGCGGTCCCTGGCGGCGATCGATCTCATCGGCTTGGACGGATTTGAGTCCGCGTATCCCCGCGAGCTGTCGGGCGGCATGCGGCAACGCGTCGGTTTCGCCCGCGCGCTCGTGGTTCATCCGAACATTCTGCTCATGGACGAGCCGTTTTCCGCGCTGGACGTACTGACCGCGGAGACGCTGCGCACCGATTTCCTGGATTTGTGGGCCGAGGGCCGGATGCCCATCAAGGGCGTCATTCTGGTGACTCACAACATCGAAGAGGCGGTGCTGATGTGCGATCGCATCCTGGTGTTCGGCAGCAATCCGGGCAGGATCCTGAGCGAGATCAAGGTGTCGCTGCCGCAGCCGCGCAATCGTCTAGATCCGAGTTTTCGCGAGCTGGTGGAGCGTATCTATGTGGAGATGACTGCGCGTCCGCTGGGCGGTTCGAGCGCCCGGCCGGAGCGCTTCCCGGGTTTGGGGATCGGCAGCGTATTGCCCCGGGTGTCCTCGAACTTGCTCGCGGGCCTGATGGAAGCCGTCGCAGCCCCGCCCTTCAACGGCAAAGCCGATTTGCCCGAAATCGCGTCGGATCTGCAAATGGAGATCGACGAGCTGTTTCCGGTGGCCGAAACCCTGCAGATGCTGCGATTCGCGGAACTCGAAGGCGGCGACTTGAAATTGACCGAGGACGGATTGGCCTTCGCCCGCTCCGAAGTTGACGAGCGCAAGCGGATTTTCACGCGTCATTTACTGACCTACGTGCCCCTGGCTGCCCATATTCGGCGGGTTTTGGACGAACGCGCCTCTCATTCCGCGCGAAAGAGCCGGTTCGTCGACGAATTGGAGGATTTCATGAACGAAGAGGCCGCGGACCAGACCCTGCGGGCCGTGGTGAGCTGGGGCCGATATGCCGAGGCGTTTGCCTACGATGACGAGAATGCCATGTTCAGTCTCGAGAATCCGACTTAGGGTAAAATGACGGGCATGACCGAGACGGCACCCGATATGGACCTGCATGTTCCACCGGATGAAATGGTGAAATATATTCAGGATCTGATGACACTGCCGCACGGTGAAATTGCGGCCAGTTCCGCGATGGCTCTGGCGCAACGTCATTGGGGAGGGGATACGCCGCTGGCGCGTGCCGCCTTGCTGCGCTGGGGAGCGCTCAACTTGGCGTTTCAAGACAAGCGATTGGAGACCTGGACCGTCACTCGGGAGCATGACCGGATTCAGGTACCGGCCGCGCTGGTGGCCGCTGCGGGAATCGCTCCATTGGTGATCGATAATGAAAGAGCGGTTTTTGACATTCCGGCGCTGCTCGATGTCACGTTGGAGTTCCAGCCGCCAGCGGGTCAGGCCTAACTTTCCATGATAACCGTTGCTCGGCCGGCGCCGGCGCGGCGCTTCAATGTTCTGCGCACCATCGCGGTTTACAAGCTGGTGAAGGTGTTGCTGCTGCTGGCCCTGGCCTACGGTGAAGTGCGCCTAAGCGATGCCTCGCTCGCCGCCAAGCTGGTGACTTGGGCCTCGGCACGCCCCTTGGGATTGGAGCACGACGTCGCGACCCGGTTTCTGGAGTGGTTCAGCGGCTTGAGCGCCTCGCGGCTCCATGCGCTGCGGATGGTGACGCTGGCCTATGCGGCGGTATTTGCAACCGAAGGGATCGGTTTGTGGATGCAGAAGCGCTGGGCCGAGTGGCTGACGGTGATCATCACCGCCTCCTTGATCCCGTTGGAGGTGTGGGAGCTGATTTTCAGACCGACCGTCGGCAAGGCGGTGGTATTGGTCGCGAACACGGCCATTGTCATATATCTCGCGTGGCATGTTCGGTCGAAGAACCGACACTGAGCCCCCCGAGGTTTGTGAAATGATCTTCATCTCGGATGAAATGGATGGATCCGCTGTATTCTTCGAAACGCTTGTCAATACCACCGTTTGGAGACCTCATGAATAAGTCCGGAACCCTGATTACCTCTGCGTTGCTGACCTTTGGCCTTGCCGCTGCCGCGATGGCTGCCGATATGCCGAAAGCCGCCGCGCCGATGGCCGCCGATGCTCCTGCCTCCTCCGCCCCTGCGGCGGATGCGCAGAAGCCCGCCAAGAAGCACAGCAAGAAGAAGAAGAAAGCGGCCGCCGCTCCTGCGACAACCAAGTAAGATTATTGGTATAGCGCCCCGACCGCTTCACGGCGGCCGGGGCGTTTTTTTGCCCGAAGGGTGCCACGATCGATGAGGACAGCACATGGATCCGGTAGTTGCGATTAAGGCCTTGATTATGGGAGTGGTCGAGGGACTAACCGAATTCTTGCCGGTCTCGAGCACCGGTCACTTGATCGTCACCGGCAGCCTGCTCAATTGGAACGACGAGAAGGGCAAACTGTTCGAGATCGTGATTCAATTTGCCGCCATTCTGGCGGTGTGCTGGCTGTACCGGCAGCGGCTTTGGACCGTGATCGCCACGCTTCCGCGCGATCGCAAGTCGCAGCGCTTCACGCTGAACCTGATACTGGCGTTCTTGCCCGCGGCGGTGCTCGGCGTCATCTTCATCAACACCATCAAGAAATATTTATTCGCCCCGGTGCCGGTCGCGATGGCGTTCATCATCGGCGGAATTCTCATTCTGTGGATCGAGAGCCGGAAGCGAACCGCGAGAATCACCGCCGTCGACGAGATTCAGCCGCCGGACGCGATCTGGGTCGGATTTGCGCAGGCCTTGTCGATGATTCCGGGCACGTCACGCTCGGGCGCAACCATCATGGGCGGCCTGCTGCGCGGATTATCCCGGCCCGCCGCCACCGAGTTTTCATTTTTCCTGGCGATTCCGACGATATTCGGCGCAACGGTGCTGGAGCTCTTCAAAGCCCGGCACTCCATCCGGTTCGATGATCTCGCAGTCATCGGGGTCGGTTCGATCGCTTCCTTCGTGAGCGCGGCGTTCGCCGTGCGCGCCTTGATACGCTATGTCAGCGGCCACAATTTCAAGGTTTTCGCCTGGTACCGAATTGCGTTTGGGTTCGTCATTCTCGGCACCTGGTACTTCGGCTGGGTGAAGTGGTAGCTCAAAAATAATACGTGAAGTGCGCCCGAAAGGTTCGCGGAACACCCGGATGCACTACATAATCCGCCGCCGGCGAGGCTTCATTTTTTAGTCTCGATGCATAGTAGTACTCGATGTCATTCCATTTCACGTCGGCAATATTGAACACGTCAAAGGCAACCAGCCATTGTTTGGATTGTTGAAACCCGATCTGACCGTCCACTGTCGTGTATTTCGGCGATCGAGCGCTGTTGTCCTCCACCAGGGGGGACTCGCCGAAATGCCGCGCACGTAATGCGCCAAACCAACCGGATTCGCGGTGTGCGGTCAACCCGGCATCAACGACGTTGGTCGGGCTGTTCGGGATATAGCGCCCGACAATCCCGAGGGGCCGTGTACAGGGGTGGGCGGGATCCGCGTCTCTGCAACCGAGATCGTCCGTCGATGCGTCGCTATCGAAGCGGGCCCGGGTCACCGCGGCATTGAACTCCGCCGCGAGCCAACTATTGATATGGTAGGTATTTCCCCACTCGATCCCGGTGCGCGTTGTTGAGCCATTGGGAGAGGTAACTCCCGCATCACCCGAGAACACGAGTTCGGACTTGAGCTTCAGCTTGAAGACATCCAGCGTCGTCTCCCAACGGGGCAGAATTTGACTTGATAATCCGACCTCGGCGCTCGTAGCCCGGGTCAATGGCGTGACGGGGCTCGCGTTTGAATTCTCGCCGCCGCGGGTCACGCCCCGCGCATCGTTGCTGTGATAACCATCGCCGACGTTGATGAAGTAAGTGGTGTTAGCCCAGGGACCCAGCACCACACCGAGTTTGGGGCTGAAAATCGACGCGCGCTCATGACCCGTGCTGCACCCGAGCGGGTCACTGTTGATATTGCAGCTGCCATCGGCATTGAGCATCTTGTCTTTGACGTCGAAGTCGAACTGATCCTCGCGCAGGCCAACGACCGTGCGCACTTTTGCCGCCCACTGAATGCTGTTTTCCGCGTATGCCGCGCCGTTCGATTCCATGACGCCGGCGTTCTGCCTGGTGCCGATCGTCCGGCGTTGATAGCTCGAGAAAATCCCGACATCACGAATGTCGTCGATTCGAGCCTGCGCGCCGATGACATTGGACATCGGCAACCCAAGTAGCTCGGTGTACCAAGTTTTCGATCCTTTGAAGCCGTACACCACGCGATCATCGTGTTGCAACATCTGATCGCCGTTCACGGGATCCCTGAGGTAGTACGTGAAGGTCGACCACAGATCCAGCTTGTAGCGAATGACGTAGGCGGAAAATTGCACTTGATCGGCCTCGGTGCGTTTTACACGGCTGAACGACAAGCTGTCCCGGCTCGAAATGCCGCCGTCGGTGGGATTGAGACTTCCAAACCGGTCGATCACGCCTCGAGCGATCGCGCGCTCCGGCACCTGGTCCGTGGAATTCCACTTCCCTGAGTACGCCATGGCCGTCACCGTGTAATAGTCTTGGAGGTCGCCACGGTGGTAGCGCAATGTGCCGCTCAACCGGTTGTAGTCATCCGGTACGTCAAAAGGACCGTCGTTGTGGTAGATCTCACCCGCGCCGAGCAAGGTGCCCCCGGCGAGTGCCGTCGATCCCATCAGAAGCCCGCGCCGATAGCCGTCCTCACCAAATCCCAACGTGGCCGAAGTTGGCGCGCCGCTCACCAGGCCTATTCGCGCCGTGCCGGCCGTCGCGAAATCTCCTTCATCCGCGTAATAAGGCCCTTTCTTGTAGTGGAGATCTCCCGCCAGTTCGGGAATTAGGAAATTAAGATCGGAATAGCCCTGTCCGTGAGCGTGGGTCGGCATATTGACGGGCATGTCGTCGACTTCGAGCGCCAGATCCGTGCCGTGATCCAAATTGAAGGCTCGCAAGAAGTACTGATTGGCTTTCCCCTCACCCGAATGCTGGGTGACGATGAGCCCCGGAACGTTCTCCAGCACCGCCGCGGGCCGAAGCAGAGGTTGGCTCAATATCTGTTCCTGGCTCACATCGCCGGCGGAGGCGGCCGTCATATTGCTGATGCCGGTGGCGACCACGGTGATTTGCTCGAGCCCCGCATCGCTCTCGGCCGCAGAGGCAATACTTAGTGTTGCGAGGGCCGCAACCACAGTGATCCATTTCGCCCTCACACTTGCTCCCCGATAAGTATCAATCGCCGATCCTTTGTATACGGAGCCGGGTTTGCCTTGGATGCGGGAGATAGGATTGGTTCATTGGATCATGACACGAGGCTCAAGGTGCATCCAAATGGCTGCTGCGTGCGTATAGACATCCGATTCCGCCATATACACAAAGGAGATTGGACTATGTCTGCAATTCGCTTCGCTGGCGCCGCGTGCGCCCTCGCCTTGAGTGTCGCCGCACTCTCAGCATCCGCCGATGTCGTCGTGGGCGGCAGCGCGATGTTCCCGCAGAAGAACATCGTGGAGAACGCCGTCAATTCCAAGGACCACACGACTCTCGTCGCGGCCGTCAAGGCTGCGGGTCTCGTCGAGACGCTGGAGAGCAAGGGTCCATTCACCGTGTTCGCTCCCGTGAATGCAGCGTTTTCCGCGCTGCCGGCGGGTACTGTCGACACGCTGCTCAAGCCCGAGAACAAAGCCACGCTCACGAAAGTGCTGACTTATCACGTCGTTCCGGGTCATTACACGTCTGTCGATCTCGACAAACTGATCCGCAAGGGCAATGGGACGGCAATGCTCAAGACGGCGAGCGGCGGCACGTTGAGCTTCGCCAAGAACGGCGAGCGCAATATTACGGTCAAGGATGAGACCGGTGCGGTCGCCGACATCAGTGTCTATGACGTGCTGCAATCCAACGGCGTCATCTTTTCCGTCGATCGTGTTCTGATGCCTCGCTAAACAAGATCTCAAGAGGGCGGGGTGGTGTCTTCCTCGACGACCCACTCCTACCCCCTCCGAAATACCCTTGCCGGGCTGCATCCAATCTGCCCGTTTGTCCGTAATCAGCGCAATAACACCAATTTCACTCACTGGTCCCAAGGAGTTTCTCGATGAGCATGATCAAATCCCGTCGACTGATGCTCGGGGTGCTTGCCGCCTCCGTTGCCGGCGCCGCACTGGCATCCAGCCATCGCGAAGCGCCCTTTATCAGCACCCGTCCCAGCGTGGATGGCACCGATTTTTACATGTTCAACAGCTACGAATCCGGGAGAGCCGGGTACGTGACGCTGATTGCCAACTACGTGCCGTTGCAGGATCCGCAGGGTGGGCCGAACTACTTCGCTCTCGATGACAATGCGTTGTACGAGATTTCCGTCGACAATACCGGTTCGGGCAAAGCGAATCTTACCTTTCAGTTTCGCTTCACCACCACAACTCAAGGCCTCACGGTGCCGGTGGGGGCGAAATCCGTACCCGTTCCCCTGATCAACATCGGCCCGGTCAGCGCGGGCAGCACGGGCGCGCAAAACGTCGCGCAGAGCTACACGCTGACCCTGGTCAAGGGAGATCGGCGCACCGGTACCGTCATGCCCATCACCAACGCCACCAGTGGAAGCGCGACCTTCACCAAGCCGCTGGACAATATCGGCAACAAGTCCATACCGAATTACGCGGCCTACGCCGGCACCTTCGTCTATCCGATCTCAATTCCCGGATGCAGCGGCCAAGGCAAGGTCTTCGTCGGCCAACGCCAGGACCCGTTCTTTCTTGATCTGGGCGGCACCTTCGATCTGGTCAACTACCACTATCCGGTCGAGCAGTTGGTTCCCGCCGGGATGAGCACCCGCAACTACGGCACCAATTCGCTGGCGGGCTTCAACGTCACGTCGCTGGCGTTGGAAGTTCTTGCCTCGTGTCTGACCAATGGCTCCGATCCGGTCATCGGCGGCTACACCACGGCGAGCTTGCGCCAGGCATCGGTGCTCAACCCGGTGCCGCAGAGCGCCAAGAGCGTTGCCAGTGTCGGTCCCGTGACTTCGCCGACCGGACCCGAGCTGGCCGGCGGATCATGGACCCAGGTCTCGCGGCTCGGCATGCCGCTGGTCAATGAGCTCGTGATCGGTCTGCCTGACAAGGATCGATGGAATACCACCACTCCTGTGCAGGACGCCGAGTTCGCCGACTACGTCACCAATCCGTCCTTGCCGATATTGGTGCAAGCGCTGTACGGCAGTGTGGGCGTCGTGGCTCCGAAGGTGTATCCGCGGACCGACCTGGAAGCGGTATTCCTGACCGGAATTGCCGGAGTGAATCAGCCGGCGAAAGTACTCGCACCGGCGGAAGAGCTGCGCCTGAACACGACTACGGCAGTGACGCCGTACGCCTCACAAAAGGACCTCGGCGTGCTGGCCGGTGATTTGGCCGGCTACCCCAACGGGCGGCGGCCCATCGACGACGTGGTCGACATCACACTGCGAGTCGCCATGGGCGTGTTGCTCAAGCCGTATGACGGCAGCTCCACGGATCCGGATCCGTCTTCCGACGCCTCGCGGCAGCTTGGGTTTACCGACGGAGTCCAGGCCAATCCGACCAACTTCCTGACGGCGTTCCCGTACCTGAATACGCCGATCGCCGGCTCACCCAACTTCTGAGGTCGACTACGATGAAAGCTAAAAGCGCGTTATCGATCGGTGGTGCGGTGTTGAGCTGCTTGGTGCTCGCGAGTTGCGGAAGCGATCATCACGGCGCGTCCATGCCGCCGCCTCCTCCCCCGCCGCCTCCCCCGCCACCCATGACGATGGATCTGGACACCGCCGCGGTGCTGGCCATCGTGCGGACAAAGACCTCCGAGACCGCCGATCCGTTTCAGGTGGACAACGGAGCAGTCGCAGTGACTCCGATTGGCGATGAGACCGGCGCGCCGATCAGTGTGGATGGTACGTGAATAGCGGCATTGGCCGGCTCCGCATACCGCGGGGCCGGCTCTACACTTTATTCGCGGCGGCACTGCTGAGTGCTGCTTGTCTGCCTCGAGCACTTGCCGGACCCTACGTGCCCAGCAGCGACAGCGCGATTCTTGCCGAGTTGCCCTCCGGCACCCGCCACGCCGATGTATCGGCGCGGCGTCTGGCCCGCAGTCGGATCGATGTCGCGATTCCCCTGGCTCAATTCTATCTCCAGCAATCCCGCCTCAGCGGCGATCTGCGCTACCTCGGCTATGCGGAAGCCGTGCTCGCACCCTGGGTCAAACAAGACCCGCCCGCGCCCGATGTCTTGGTGCTGCAGGCGACGTTGCAGCAAAGCCGTCACGAATTCAGTGCCTCGCTCGCCACGCTCGAGCGAGGATTCACAGTGCGTCCGAAAGATCCGCAGGCGCTGCTGATCCGAGCCACGGTCCTGCGAGTGCTGGGGCGCTACCCGGAGGCGAGCGCGGCTTGCGAGCAATTCGCACGTTTGGTTGAACCGCGGCTCGGCGCGCTGTGCATTCAGAGTCTGCGCGGGCTCAACGGCCATTTGGAGTCGGCTTACGCGGAACTGCAGCAGGTGTCATCGCAGGGTTGGCTCAATTCCGAAAAATCCTGGCTGTTTTCCGAGTTGGGCGAGATGGCGGTCCGTCTTGGACGGGATGCCGACGCGCAGCGCTGGTTTCAGCAAGACTTGACTCTCGTGCCCACGGATTTCTACGTGCGCGCGGCTTATGCCGATTCATTGCTCAGGCAGGGTCGGCCCGGCGAAGCGCTCACGCTCTTACAGGGATACGAGAGTTTCGAGCCGCTGTTGCTGCGGATCGCAATCGCGCAACGGCAACTGCACGACCCGAGGCAAGCACAAAGCAGCGCCCGGCTGCGGGCCGCATTTGCCGCCGAGACGCAGCGCGGCGAGGCCGTGCATCGCCGCGAGCAGGCAAGGTTTCTGCTCGAGGTCGAGGATCAGCCGAAACTTAGCTTGGCAGTGGCGATCGAGAACTGGGCGGTGCAGCGCGAGCCCGACGATGTGCTGGTGCTCGTGAATGCGGCCAAAGCCGCCGGGAGTCCCAGAGCTGCAGAGCCGGCGCTCGCCTTTGTGCGCACCCAGGGCTTGAGTGACGTGCGCCTGAATGCCGCCACCCCAGCTTCCGTGGCCTCGCGATGAGCACGCTTCGCAAATCGTTGTGGATGACGGTGCTGGTGCTGGCGGGTCCTCTGGCCCAAGCGCACATTGCCAGTAACGGCTTTCTGAGTCTGCAGGTCGACGGTGCACAAGTCTCCGGAGCGCTGGAGCTTGCGATTCGCGACGGCGAACTCGCGGTGGGCTTGGACCAGAACGGCGATGGTAAAGTCACCTGGGGCGAGCTGCGGGCAAGTCAGACGGCGCTGCAGGTCTATGTGCTGGGACACGTGCATGTGGCCGGCGCCGATGGACTGTGCCGAATGGGATTTGGTCCTGTCCAGGTCAACGAGCGCGTCGATGGCAGCTATCTGTGGCTTCCGTTCACCGCCGCCTGCGGCCGCGTGCTCAAGCACCTGTCCATCGACTACACAGTGCTGGATGCGGAAGACCCTTCGCATCGCGGTCTGCTCAGCCTAAACGCGAGTGGCGCGACTCAGACCGCCGTTCTCGGCGGCGGCTCGGCGGTGCGGCTATTCGAGCTCGACCATTCATCGCCGTGGTCTGCCTTTATCGAGTATCTGCGCGCGGGGATCTGGCATATCTGGAGCGGCGTCGATCATTTGCTGTTCCTGTTGTCTCTGCTTTTGCCCGCAGTTCTTGCCCGTCGACAGGATCGGTGGGAGGCCGAGCCCATGGCGGCCCCGGCCTTTGTCAACATCGTCAAGGTCGTCACCGCCTTCACGCTTGCACACTCCGTGACGCTGTCGTTGGCCGCATTCGATTTGATTCGGCTGCCGGGTCGGCTTACCGAGTCCGTGATCGCAGCTTCAATTGTCGTAGCGGCGCTCAACAATGTTTTCCCGCGCGTAACCGAGGGACGTTGGCGCATCGCGTTCGCGTTTGGCCTGCTGCACGGCTTTGGCTTTGCCTCGGTACTGGCAGAGATGGGTTTACCGGATGGCGCGCGTTTAGTGTCGCTGGTGGCGTTCAATCTGGGAGTCGAAGCGGGGCAGATGGCGGTGGTACTTGCCGTAATGCCGGCGGCCTATCTACTGCGCTCCACGGCGTTCTACCGGCGTGGCGTTATGCCGTGGGGTTCTTCGGCGATTGCCGCCTTGGCAATGGTGTGGTTCGTGCAGCGCGCCTTGGGCTAGCCGATGAACCCAGCCACGGAATCAGCAACCGAGTTCGATGAGCAGCTGCAGAGCCTCCTGGGCCGCTGTGCCGCGGCGGACGCGGACGCCCTGCAGCGTCTGTATGCACTCGTCTCGCCCATCCTGTTTGCGTGCGTCACCCGTATCCTGCGACGCCGTGCGCTCGCCGAGGAGGCCTTGCAGGACGTGTTCATCAGTATCTGGCAGCAGGCCGGTCAATTCAGCGCCATACGGGGCCGGCCCATGGCATGGATGATGTCGATTGCGCGCTATCGCGCGATTGATCTCTTGCGGCGCGAGCGTTTCGCACCCGTATTGGTGGCGGAGCTGCCCGAGCGCTCCACAACGGGCGCCGAGTCCGTATCGGAAGGCAGTTCCACGGCCTGGCTGCCCTCCGCCGAGTTGATGGAGCGGTGTCTGGCCCTGCTGTCGGACATGCAGGCCCGCTGCCTCGAGCTGGCATTCGTCGACGGCAGTTCTCATGAGGATATCGCACGCCTCATGGGCAGCCCGCTCGGCACGGTGAAGAGTTGGATCCGCCGGGGATTACGCAGTCTGCGGCAATGTCTCGAGTCATGACATGAAACCGGACAACCACGACATCATCGATCGTCTTGCCTCTGAGTACGCGCTGGGAACTTTACGGGGTCCGGCCCGCCGCCGCTTCGAGCGCTGGCGCGCGAGCACCCCGCTGGTCGATGAACGCTGCCGCTTCTGGGAGGAACGCCTCATGCGCTTGGCAAAAGGCCTCACGCCGCTGCAGCCTCCGGAGCACGTCTGGACGGCCATCCAGCGGCGATTGAACCTCACGGCCCCGGGGCCGGCACTGCGCCGGATGCGGTCGTTCGCACTGGCGGCGAGCGTGCTGCTCGTGGTGGGTGCAGCGGGGCTGTTGTATTGGCGCAGCCTTGAGACCGTCCGGCCCACGGTTGTGGTGACGATCTCCGCGAAGTCAGGGGAGCAGGTCTGGCAATTGGAAGTATTCGGCAACACAAATCGCCTGGTCGCGCGTGCCGCAAAGCTCCCCGCGCGTCCCGCGGGATCTGACTTTGAACTCTGGGCGCTGCCGAAGGGTAGAGCTCCCGTGTCCTTGGGCGTGCTGCCCGCCGAGGGCGCAACCACCCGCACTCTGACCCCGATTCAGAAGGAAGCGCTGGCGAGTTCCAGCCAGGTGGCCGTCAGCATAGAGCCGCACGGCGGCTCTCCCACCGGCCAGCCGACGGGCGACATCGTGTTCACCGCGCCGCTGCGCGCGGCTTCGTGAGGCGGCGAACGAGTGGACGAACCCCCGGATATGAATGATGCATGGGTCCATTGGACGTGGACGTCCAGGGCGGGTTCGTGCGAATCTCCGCAACAAGCCGCGCGCGGTGCGCGGCATGGCAAGACGGCGCGCATGGTGACAGTCGAGGGAGAAGGTTTCGTGACGCCAGTGGATGTCGGGTCGATGGCCCGTGCACCACGGGCGGAAGAGTTGACGTGCGCCATCGCCGCCGGCGACACGGCCGCGCTCGCCGAGCTCTACGACTCGACCGTGGCGAAGGTGCACGCGCTCGTCAAGGCGATCGTTCTCAACCCAGCTGACGCCGAGGAGGTTACCTGTGATGTGTACACGCAGGTGTGGCGCACGGCGGCTCAGTTCGATCCCTCGCGCGGTGCAGTGATGACATGGTTGATGAGCATCGCGCGGAGCCGTGCGCTCGACTGCCTGCGTCGCCAGCGCGCGAGGACACGGTTGTTCGATGCGCAGTCCCCGCAAGAGGATCCTCCGGACACCGCCGAGCATTTGTCGCCCGAGCGGATGCTGAACCTCTTCCAGGCCCATTCGGCGGTCCGTACGGCGCTCGAGCAACTGCCACCCGATCGGCGCCGTCTCGTGGGCCTCGCATTTTTCGACGAATTGAGTCATTCTGAGATCGCTGAATTGACCGGCCTACCGCTGGGAACCGTCAAGTCTCACCTGCGCCGGGCTATTCATAGCCTGCGCGGCTTACTGTATGCCTCGGAATTAGAATGAAGCGGCAACGCCCCGATTCCTTGCTGGACGCAGACATCACCGACGCGCTCGCGGAAGGTATTGCGCCGGTCGAGCTCAGCACGGCGGAACGCGACCGGATGCGCGCGCGCATCGTGGAGCGCGTGGCGTCGACGCCCCCGTCCGGGATGGCGACGGTGCGGGCTCATGAAGGCACCTGGCGGGACCTCGCCCCTGGAGTGCAAATTAAGGTGCTCCATGAGGACTCGGTGACGAACACCATGAGCTACTTCGTGCGCATGGAGCCGGGGGCTCACGCACCGGTCCACTCGCACACCCAGGAGGAGCACTGCCTGGTGCTCGAGGGCGAGGTCACCATCGACGAGCACGTGTTGCGCAGCGGCGACTGGCACGTCGCGCAGCCGGGATCGACTCATGCAAACTTCTGGTCTAAGTCGGGTTGCTTGCTGTTCATCCGCGCGGAAATTAGATCGCGTCCCTGACACGCGTTGACCCTGCGTTTTCCGGCTCAGTAGAGTCCCCCCTCGCGCCTTTCGAGCGCTTCATTGCATCCGATGTGGAACGTCAAACGTATGTCTCAAGCCCAGAGGCATCGCTGAATCGTTACACATCAATCGAAGGGGATTCCCATGAATACCATTGTCTTGAGTCGTTTCGCTCTACTGGCAGCGACGTCGCTGCCATTGTGCGCCTTAGCGTCGAGTCATCGAGAGGCGCCGTCGATCGCCGGTCTTCCGCGGCTGGATGGCACGGATTTCTACATGTTTCGCAGCTATGAGCCGGGACGGAGCGCGTATGTCACCTTGATTGCAAACTACATTCCGCTGCAGGACCCCTACGGCGGCCCGAACTATTTCAATCTCGATCCGAACGCCGTCTACAAGATCCACGTGGACAATGACGGCGATGCCGATAGTGATCTGACGTTCGAATTCAAATTCAAGACCATCGAGAAAAACTTCACGGTCAACGCGAACGGCGTGAAGACGGCGACCCCGCTGATCCAAACCGGACAAGTCGATGCAACTGGGGCGAATCTCAACGTGCAGCAAACGTATACGCTGACGTTGGTGCGCCACGGCACGCGTGAGGCTGTACGCAACGCGACGCTGGGTGGCGAAGTGTTTCTCAAGCCCGCAGACAACATCGGCAATAAAACCATCTCCGACTATGCGGGCTATTCCGGAAATTATATCTACGACGTGAGTATCCCGGGCTGTGAAGCGCCGGGCCGCGTATTTGTCGGGCAACGCAAAGACGGCTTCGTGGTCAATCTCGGCGAGGTGTTCGACCTGGTGAACCTCAATCCGGTCGGCCCCCGCGACGGCGAGCCCAACACGATCTCCGACAAGAATGTGACTTCGCTCGCGCTCGAAGTGCCGATCAGCTGCTTGACGCGCGGGAAAGATCCGGTGATCGGGGGTTGGACTACCGCCAGTCTGTCCGCGGACGATCATTGGAATCAGGTCTCGCGGCTGGGAATGCCGCTCGTCAACGAACTGATCATTGGTCTGCCCGACAAGGACAAATTCAATGCCAGTCACCCGGCCAACGATGGACAGTTCCTGCACTATGTGACGAATCCATTCCTGCCGGTTCTTCTGAACTCCGAGTTCGGCAGTGCGGCAGTCATTCCGGCTTCCCCGCGCAACGACCTGGTCGCGGCATTTCTGACCGGGGTGAAGGGGCTCAACCAGCCGCTGAAGGTTACGCCCGGCGAAATGCTCAGGCTGAATACGTCCTTCCAGCCGACACCGCCGGCGGCGCAAAACGACCTCGGCGTGCTGGGAGGCGATCTCGCCGGCTTTCCGAACGGCCGTCGCCCCTACGACGACGTGGTGGATATCACTCTGCGTGTTGCGGAAGGCGCGCTGTGCGGAGCCATCGGCAATTGCGGCGCGGAGACCAGCGACCCCAATCACGGTCTGCCGTACACCGACGGCGCGCGTGCGGCAGGTCCGGACGCTGCTCACGAGCATGTCACCGGTGAGATCAAAGCGGCAGATACCTATTTGCCGGTCTTCCCGTACTTGAACACGCCGCTTCCCGGCTCGCCGAATGGTCTAAATGGAGTCGCCAAGTAACGGCGACAACGAGCGAGCGACGATTGCGCTCGAATCTCAGGGCGCCACGGTTCCCAGGAACCGTGGCGTCTCTCTGGGTGCACCCGACGGGCTACTTTCCCAGAGCAGCTGCCTAGATGGAAAGCTGCTTCGGACAGGACGGCTTCGCACGAGAGCAGGGGTTCTGTGCCTTGCGATTTCGCGCTTGACCTTGACGCGGCGTGAAACTTTAAGGTTGCGGCTCCCAACTACAGGAGTCGACTCATGCTTAAGATTCACGGTGTGCCGTTCTCGGCGCACACACGCAAGGTCATCGTTGCCGCACTGGAAAAGCACATTCCACACGAACTCCATAGAGTGATCCCGTTGACGCCGCCGTCCGGATGGCGAGAATTGAGCCCGCTTGGCCTGATTCCAGCGATTGAAGACGGCGATATGCGGCTTGCCGACTCATCGGCGATCTGTCTGTACTTGCAGCGCAAGTATCCCGAGCCGTCGATCTATCCAGCCGACCTGCATGCCTACGGTCACGCGCTTTGGATCGAGGAGTACATCGACAGTGGTTTAGCGCCCCATGTGCTGCGAGGTTTGTTGATGCAGCGCGTGTTCGCGCCGAAATTCTTGAAGCAGCCGCCCGACGAAGAGTTGATCAAGAAGTCGCTTACTGAAATGATTCCGCCCCGGCTGGCTTATCTCGAAGAATCGTTGTCGGGAGAGTACTTTGCCGGTGAGGCATTCTCGATTGCCGACATAGCGGTGGCATCGATATTGATCAATTTTCACTACGCGGGCGAGAGCATATCGGCGAAGACGCATCCGAAATTGCATCGATTTCTGCGGGCGGCGTTGAAGCGGCCCTGTTTCGCGGAGGCATTCAAGATCGAGGCACCGGCCGCGGCCGCAGTCGGTGGACTGGATATGCGATTGCTGCACGAACTGGGTCACGGCTAGGAGGAAACGATGTTTCGCATTGGCGATTTTTCGCGCCTCGCACGCGTTTCGTGCCGTTTATTGCGGTATTACGACGAGATCGGCCTGCTGAAACCTTCGGCGACCGATTCGGATTCCGGATACCGCTACTACACCGCCGAGCAATTGGGACGCTTGAATCGCATCCTCGTGCTCAGGGATCTGGGTTTCGCCTTGGATGAAATCGCGCGCATCGTTGCCGACAGCGTTTCAGCGGACGAGTTGCGTGGCATGTTGCTGATGCGGGGTCGGGAAGTCGCACGTTCCATCGAATCGGAGATGGAGCGTCTGCGTCACATCGAGTCGCGGATCGCGCAAATCGAAACCGAAGGGCGAATCAGCACCGACGACGTGATTCTGCGCGCAGAGCCCGCGCGCAGAATCATAGCGGTGCGCGAAGTGCATGCTTCGTTCACCGAAGCGCGGCAATTGCTGGCGGTATTGATGACGAACATGCCCCGGCTCATATCGCGCAATTTGCTGGGGGCGCTCATCGGCGTCGGACATTCGCCGGAATTCGAACTCGACGGCATCGATCTAGAAATCGGATTTGTACTCAACGATGAGCTGCAAAAGGAAGTCTTTCTGCCCGACGGGCGAAAGCCGGTGCAGCGCGAATTGTCCGCCGAACGCATGGCGACGTGCGTGCGCATCGGATTGCCGGAACAGGCCCACTTGATTACCGGCAAAATCGCGCAATTTGTCGCCGCCAATGGCTATCGGCTCGCAGGCCCGAGCCGCGAAGTATTCTTGCAACGGCCAAATCTACAGCGAATGGACGAGTCCATTGTCGAAATGCAATATCCCATCTCGCCGGCAATCGAGCCGGACCATGCGGAGTGAAACCTGTGAAAACATATAGTTAGCAACGGAATGTGGTGGCTGCATGGGGCTCGGCCTCGAACAGGGATCAAGACCGACAGTGCCCTTCAGAAACCACTCTCCGGTGGGGCGTCGCTTGGGGAGGCGGTATACTCGCGCAGTGCGTCAGATTATCCAGCGAGAGGGCGGTGCAGCGTGCATGGAGTTTCCGTTGTCGCTGCGTTCTCGAAACGCCGGCGTCCTGACGGTACACGTGGGCGTTCGGGAATGAACGGCATTGGCAGCTTGTCCACGTACACGGTCCAATCCGTCGACATCGCCCATCTCATCCAAATTGCGCTGACGCCCATATTCCTCATCTCGGCGATCGGGGTGACGCTCAATGTATTGACGAACCGGCTGGCGCGCATCGTGGATCGTGCTCGCGCAATGGAGGATGTTTTGCGCCGACCCGACCACGCGCACGGTGGACGGGACCTGCACGGCGTGCTCAGCGTGTTGGCGCGGCGCGCCCGTTATATCAACGCCGCGATTACCCTCATCACGCTGTCCGCGCTCTTTATTTCGCTCGTGGTCGTGATGTTGTTCGTCAATGCCTTCCTGCGCTGGGACTTGTCGGTTTTCATTGCCTGCATGTTCATCTTGTCGATGCTCTCACTGGCGGCGGCATTGTCGGCGTTCCTCATCGAGGTGCGCGTCGCGACCAACACGCTGCAAATCGGCATCGAGGCCGCCGAGGCGGCCGATGCAGCCTCGCGTCACGACGAGTGAGCGGCGCCCGCTTCCGCCATGCCCCTCGTGCGCCAGCCGGTGCGGTGCAGCGATGGGGAGCGCGCGACCGGGGGCGGCCTCCAATCAGCAGGCTGCACGGCAGCCAGTTCCGGCATAATACGATGTTAGGCGGGCAGGGCGGACGCCGGCAAAAAGGTCAGCGCGCACAGGGCTAAAAACTTAATATTGAGCGGGATGCGTGGATTATTGCATAGACGGTCGAGCGGCCTTGCGGAGGGCAGAATGAGTCGGATTTCAATTTGTTGCCTAGTGTTGGTTGCGTTGCTTGGCGCCGGCGCGCAGACGGCCCTCGCAGGCGGTCAGGGGTATCCGGGCGGCGGCAGGCCGGGCATGGGGGGCGCCATGAGCCAGCCTCACGACGAATTGCCCAACACGCCGTCGACCGAGAAACCGGACGCCGCCGCAAAAAAAGCCTACAACGCCGGAATCAAATCACTGAACAAAGCCCGTGAATACGAGGAAGCCGCGGCCAAGGCGACGAATCCGGATAAAAAGGGCGCCGCCATCGACAAGCTCGGCGACGCCTACGGCAAAGCGCTGGATCAGTTTACCGAGGCATTGCGCAACAAAGGCGACATGTTCGAGGCCTGGAATAAAGTCGGCTATATCCATTTGCGCCTCGGCGCTTATGGCGAGTCGATCGACGATTACAATCACACGCTCGCGCTCAAGCCGGATCTTCTCGAGGCGGTCGAGCATCGCGCCGAAGCTTATATGGCGGTCGATCGGCTGGATGATGCGAAGAGTGCGTACATGAATCTCTTCAACCATGCGCGCCCGCTCGCGGACCAATTGATGGCGACGATGCAAACCTGGCTGGAGAGTCACCGCGCCGCGGCCAACGGGATGCGCGCCGGGGACATCGATTCCTTCGGCAAATGGCTCCAGGAGCGCGAAGGGATCGCCAAGCAAACGGCATCTGCGTCCGCAGCCGCGCCCGCTCCTAGTCCGCAGTAGGCATCGATCCTGGGCGCTGCGCGCCGCTTTTGACGGCCTCTGCCAACGTCTCTGTGAGCGCATCGATTTCCGCCCGCAACTGACCCACGCGCTCTTCGAGCTGGCTTACACGCTGGCTTAAGGTGGGGGCACCCGCCGCCGATTCCTCGGCGGCGGCGGGTTCGTCGATCGACTCGATGTTTCCGGAGAACAAATGGGCATAGCGGGACTCGCGCGCGCCGGCGGCTCTCGGCAATCGAGCGATGAAGGGACCATCCTCGCGCGCCATCAGATTCTTGAGTGTGGACTCGACTTCATCGGCGTCGGCGAACTCGCACAATCGGTTGGTGCGGGCGCGCAATTCGCCCGGCGTCTGGGGTCCCCGCAGAAGGAGCACGCAAATGATGCCGAGTTCTTGTTTCGAAAATTTCAGCGAACCGAATTCCGTATTGCAAAAACGGTGCTTGTACTTGGTGACGCGGCCGCCGTAACCGGCGGATCGGTCGCTCACCAGGTGTTTTTTCATCAGCGAGTCCACCGCTTGCTGCACCACGGCTTCGCTCAATTCCAGCACCGGCTCGCGGTTGGTCTTCTGGTTGCAGGCATTGGTGAGCGCATTCAGCGACAGGGGATATTGATCGGGAGTGGTGATTTCCTTTTCAAGCAGGCAGCCGATCACTCGCGCTTCATTCGGGGAAAATTCAATGTTCATGTACAGCTTCCAAGTCGGCGCCGGTTGTTTTAGGGTATCGCCCTAAACCGTCCATGCCTCGATTGTCCAACAGACCCAAGGATATCTCTTAATGAAGACCAAAGCCGCCATTGCCGTCGCCGCCGGCAAACCACTCGAGATCGTCACCGTGGATTTGGACGGACCCAAAGCGGGCGAAGTCCTGGTGGAAATCAAGGCCAGCGGGGTTTGTCACACCGATGAGTTTACGCGTTCGGGCGCCGATCCGGAGGGATTGTTTCCGGCGATATTGGGCCACGAGGGCGCCGGAATCGTCGTCGATGTGGGGCCGGGCGTCACCAGTTTGCGCAAGGGCGACCACGTCATTCCGCTGTACACGCCTGAATGCCGGCAATGCAAGTCGTGCACGTCGCATAAAACCAATCTGTGCACGGCGATCCGCGCCACCCAAGGCAAGGGACTGATGCCCGACGGCACCAGCCGCTTTTCCATCGGCAAAGACCTGGTCCACCACTACATGGGATGCTCCACGTTCTCGAATTTTACGGTATTGCCGGAGATTGCCGTGGCGAAAATCCGGGAAGATGCTCCCTTCGACAAGGTGTGCTACATCGGCTGCGGCGTGACCACCGGGATTGGCGCGGTGACCCACACGGCCAAAGTAGAGGCGGGAGCCAATGTGGTGGTGTTCGGTTTGGGCGGCATCGGCCTCAACGTCATCCAAGGCGCACGCATGGTGGGCGCCGACAAAATCATAGGCGTGGATTTGAATCCGGGGCGCAAGGCCCTGGCCGAGAAATTCGGCTTGACCCATTTCGTGAATCCGAAAGAGGTAGAGGGCGATCTCGTCGCGCACCTGGTGGCGCTCACCGGCGGCGGCGCGGATTATAGTTTCGAGTGTGTCGGCAACGTGAAGCTGATGCGTCAGGCGCTGGAATGCTGCCATCGCGGCTGGGGCGTATCGGTCATCGTCGGCGTGGCCGGATCGGGGCAGGAAATCAGCACTCGTCCGTTTCAACTGGTGACCGGACGCGTCTGGAAGGGGACTGCATTCGGCGGCGTGCGCGGACGCACGGAGGTGCCGCAGATCGTCGACTGGTATATGGACGGCAAGATCAACATCGATGATCTCATCACGCACAAAATGCCGCTCAATGACATCAACAAGGCTTTCGATTTGATGCACTCCGGCGAATCGATTCGCAGCGTGGTGGTGTACCCGTGAGCGCGTTGACGCTGATTTCGGAGCACGGCTGTTTCGGCGGCGTGCAGCGGTTCTACAAGCACGACTCGCGCGAGATCCGCGGACCCATGAAGTTCTCCGCCTACCTGCCGCCGCAGGCGCGCACGGGCAAAGTGCCGGTCCTCTATTACTTGTCCGGCCTCACCTGCACCGAGGAGACATTTCCCATCAAGGCGCATGCGCAGCAGGTCGCGGCGGAACTGGGGCTGATGTTGATCAATCCGGACACTAGCCCGCGCGAGCCGCGCCTGCCGGGCGATGCCGACAGTTGGGACTTCGGCTATTCGGCCGGCTTCTACGTGGACGCGACGGTCGCCCCCTGGTCGCAATACTATCGGATGTACAGTTATGTCACGCGCGAGCTGCCGGAGCTCATCGCCGCCAATCTTCCCGCCAAACCGGGCGCCACCGGAATATTCGGCCATTCAATGGGCGGGCACGGCGCGCTGGTGTGCGCATTGCGCAATCCCGACCGCTATAAGTCGGTTTCCGCATTCGCGCCCATCGCGGCGCCGATGCAAGCCCCCTGGGGAAAGAAGGCGTTCGGCAATTATCTGGGGCCGGATACCCAGAGTTGGCGCGAGTACGACGCCAGCGCGCTGGTCGCGCGCCGGCCGTTTCCGGGACCCATCCTCATCGATCATGGCACGGCGGATCAATTTCTGGCCGAGCAGCTGCTGCCGGAGATATTCTCCGCGGCCGCCGCCAAGGCGGGCCAATCGTTCAGCCTGCGCATGCAGCCGGGCTACGATCATGGCTACTACTTCATGCAGACCTTCATGGCGGATCACTTGCGCCACCATGCAAAGCAGCTGAAATGAAGGGTCAGAACTTAGCCTTGGCTCCTGCGTACACACCGCGGGCGGGTTGAAGAAAGCCCACGGGCACTTCATAGTGCCGCCCGAACATGTTATCGACGCGCGCAAAGATAGACAGTCTGTCGGTGAGATCATAGTTCGCGGCCACATCGGCAATGGTGTAGCCGCCCGCGGTCAATCTCGGGATGGAGAAATCTCGATTGCCGTCGATCCAAGCGCCGACGTACAGCACGCTCGGAGCGATCGACAGCTTGGCGGTCGCCCGCCACTCGGCAGTCACGCTCGCCTTGTGCTTGGGGCGGCGCAGCAGCACCTCGTGGAGAATATCGTCGTACGCCTGGGTGAAGGTGTAGTCCGCGCGCAGCTCGAGCGCCGGCGACGCTTGGTAGGAAACGAAGCTTTCGATGCCGTCGGTCACCGCGCGGCCGACATTCGCATACGAAGTGAACGTGCCGTTGTCAGTGATCAAATTCTTGATGTTGTTGCGGTAGTACGTCACACCGAGCCGTAGCGAATCCGCCGCCCGCTGCTCGAAGCCAAAGTCATACCCTACGCTCGATTCGGGCCGTAGGTTCGGATTGCCGAAGAAGCCGAAGTTGGGAAAATTCTGGAACATCTCCGACAGCGTCGGCGCCTTGAATCCGCTGCCGACGCTGGCCTTCAACTTGGTGCCGGTGGCCCCGATGAGATAGGCGGGAGCGAGTCGATAGGTCACCTTGCTGCCGAATCGATCGTTGGCGTCGTAGCGAACGCTCAAGCTGTTGAACAAAGCCCCGGCAAAAGCAGATTGCAGTTCGGCGTAGCCTGAATCGATCGCAGTGCCGGCGGAAATAGGGCTGCTGATTTCATCTTTCTGATGTTCGGCGCCGAGGACCAGAATTTCGTCACGGGTCAGCTTCACGTTGCCCTGCCAATCGAGCTTGAGGCGATTGCCCGAGTAGTCGCTCGGCGGTCCATCCGGGCTCGTGGCCGAGGAGTCGAGATTGCTGTAAGCCACTCCCAGCGTCTGCTCGAAATGGCCTTCGAACAGCGCCAGATGCGCCGTTCCGCGCGTGTAATACTGGCGCGTGTGGTCTGCGCTCTGCGCGGAATCCGGGGTCCCCGGAAAAGTAGCGAAGTTCTCGCCCGTGTTGCGCAGATGCGTATCGGTGTAGCGGCCGACCAAGCCGAGGTCGAAGACGTCGCTCAGGTTCAATCCCAGCTTCGTCGATGCGGTGAGATTGTCGTAGTAGTCATCGATACGCCGCTCGCCCGGCGCGAGCAGGTCCAGCGGCGTTACCGGAGTCGCACCCGAATGAAAGTGTTCGATATTCGCCGTGTAGTGAAATCCATCGGCCGACCCGGCCAGGCCCGCGGATTGATTGAAGGTGTCGAAGGAACCGGCCTCGACGCGCGCAACGAGACTCGCCGGCCCCGACCCGCTCTTGGTGATGATGTTGATCACCCCGCCGATCGCGTCCGAGCCGTAAAGCCCGCTTTGCGGACCGCGCAGCACCTCGATCTTGGCAATGTCCTGAGTGAGAAATTGGCCGAAATCGAACGATGCGTTGGGACTGCTCGGATCATTCACATCGATTCCATCGACGAAGACCTTGGTGTGATCGGAGTTGGTGCCGCGCATGAACACCGATGTCTGGCCGCCCGGTGCGCCGGATCGGACGACGTTGAGGCCCGGAAGATCTTTGAGCACATCCGGCAAGGTTCGCAGCTGTCTCGCCTCGATCTCCTCGCCGGTGATGATCGAGATGCTGCTCGCCACCTGCGATTCCGGGGTCGGAATCCGAGTGGCCGTTACCACGACCTCATCGGCGCCGGCTGCAGCGTCGTCTGAGGCGGCGGCATAGGCTGCCCCCGCAGGCATCAAACCGATCATTGCAACGGCAATGGAAAAGGAAAATGATTTGCTCACGGCGTCTCCCAGATCGATTCCAGGAGCCGAAACGCGGACACGCGACAAAGGATTGAGACGCGCATCAGAGGGGTGCGTCGCCGTCGCCGTGCGTCCAATAGTCGGTGTGCACCATGCTTTTGAGGTCGAAGCGATGCGCCCAGTCGACCTCCTCGAGCATGGGACGCGGGTAGAAGGCGGGTACGTATCCTAAGCAGAGAACCGCGACCGGCCGGCTGCCTTCCGGCATATGCATCAAGCGCCGCAGGGATTCGGGATCGAACAAGGATACCCAGCCCATTCCGACGTTCTCGGCGCGTGCGGCCAGCCAGAGATTTTGTATGGCACATGCCACCGACGCGAGGTCCATCTCCGGCATGGTCCGTCTTCCGAAGACGTGACCCTCTCGGCCGTCGGCAAGCGCGGCAACCAGCAGCTCGCCGCAATCGAGGATGCCCTCCACCTTGAGGCGCATGAACTCGTCCTCGCGCTCGGCCAGCGCCTGGGCCGTCTTGATGCGTTCCTCCTCGACGAGTGCGTGGATACTTGCTCGAAGACCCGGATCGCGGATTCGGATGAAGCGCCAGGGCTGCATCAGGCCGACGCTCGGCGCCATATGCGCGGCGCCCAACAAGCGCCCAACCAGCGCCTCGTCGAGCGGCTCGGGCAGAAAGTGGCGCATGTCGCGCCGCATGGCTATTACGCGGTATACGGCCGCGATTTCCTGCGCTGTAAAATCACCCATGTTTGTTTCGCATCTCTTGATTGAGCGTCATCCGAGATCAAGACGGTGAACGGAGCCAAACGGAATGTGTGCTTCGAGCGCGGACGAGCCGGTGCCCTGGCTTCCGCGCGCCAGCGCGACGCGAATCACGCCCCCATGGGTCACCGCGACGACGTCGCCGCCATCGCTGCCGCGCACGTGATGCAACCAGCGTTCCCAGCGCGCCGCGACCATCGCTGCCGACTCTCCGCCGCCGGGCCGGTATCCCCAAACGTCCCTCGCCCAGGCATCGATCTCGAGTTGCTCAATGGCATCCCATCGAATGCCTTGCCAGCGCCCGAGACTCATCTCGATCAAATCCTCTGACGCTGTAGGCTCGCGCGGCGAGGCGATGAGCCGGGCAAGCCTCATGCATCGCGGCGACGGGCTGCAATATATGCGTGCGCTCGCGAGAGTCTGGCTCGGAATCTGGGCGAATACCGATTCGGCGACTTGGGCGACGTCCTGCTCGTCCACCGCCACATCCAGGCGCCCATAGCAAACGCCGTCGACGTCAATCGGCGGCGGATGGCGGATGAGGTAGATGTGCATCGTCGCGCGACTTCAGGTCCGTTGAATCACGGCCAGTACCCCGAGAGCCGCCAGCAGGAAACTCAATTCTGCGAGCTGCTGTGCGGCACCCAGGCAGTCGCCGGTGTATCCGCCTATTCGGATTCTAAAGTAAGCGCCCGCCAGAAGAGTACTGACCGCGCTGAGCGCCAGCGCGGCGAGGAGCGCCAGGGCCAATCGGGGCTCCGCCGCAGGATCGACGAGCAAGATCACGGGCAGCAGGGCGAGCGCTCCCAGTGCACCGCTCAGCCACCAGTCCGCGGCGCCCACCGTGTCGGCAAAGGCTTTAGACTTACCCTCCGTGTCCGTGCGCACGTACCGCAATCGCCAGATGAGGCCGATCGCGCACCAGCGGCTCACCACGTGCGCTCCAATCACGATGGCGGGAAATGTCGCACGCGGATGGGAGGCCAGGATCGACCATTTCAGGCCCAGCATCATGGCGATGCCGATGGCGCCGTAGGCGCCGACACGAGAATCCTTCATGATCGACAGCACCGCGTCGCGCGTTCGTCCGCCGCCAAACCCGTCGCAGACGTCCGCGAAACCGTCCTCGTGAAACGCGCCCGTGAGCAGCAAAGAGGCGCTCATCATCAAGCCGACCGCCACGGACGGCGGAAAACACATCGAACTCACCCACCAGACAGCGACACTGATCGATCCGATCAGCGCGCCGACCAACGGAAAAAACCGCGCTGACCGAGACAACCCGTTCGCCTCAAACCCGTCGAGATGCGGCACCGGCAGTCGAGTCAAAAACTGCGTCGCGGCCAGAAAGAGCAAAAATTGCCGTTTCAAACTCAAGCGTCCTTATCACTGACCCCTGCGCCTTCGAACGTCGCCATCTCCGTGAACAGCGCCACGGCCGCGCGCACCACGGAGAGCGCCAAGGCTGCGCCGCTGCCTTCGCCCAGGCGCATCCCGAGATCGAGCAGCGGTTGAACCTCAAGATGCCCCAGCAGCGCGCGATGCGCATGCTCTTCGGAACAATGTCCGAATATGCAGTAATCCAGCACGCGGGGATCCAATTTCGCAGCGAGCGCCGCCGCGACGGTAACCGTGAATCCATCCACCAGTATCAGTGCCTGGCGCGCGGCGCCCGCCAACGCCGCACCGGCGAGCATCGCGATTTCATATCCGCCGAATTCCGCCAGCAGCTCCAACGGGTCCTGCGGCGCCGCGCGGCGTTCGAGCGCCTGCGCCAGGAGCTGCCTCTTTCGCTTCAGTCCGCCATCGTCAAGACCGGTCCCGCGTCCGACACAATCGGCCAATTCTCGTCCGGTAAGTCCATGCATCAGCATCGCCGCGGCCGCGGTGTTGCCGATTCCCATCTCGCCGAGGATGAGAGCGTTGCCGCCCGCGGACATCGCACGTTCAACCGCGTCGCGGCCCCGTTGCAGGGCCTCGGCGCATTCGCCCGGCGTCATGGCCGGCTCGTCGACGAAGTTGCGCGTACCTCGACGGATTTTCGCCTCGATGAGGCAGGGATGCGGCCTCAAGTCGCCGTCCACGCCGGCATCCACGATCCAAAGTTCGACGCCCTGCAGTCTTGCAAGCACGTTGATCGCCGCTCCGCCGTGCAGGAAATTAGCCACCATCTGCGCGGTCACTTCGCGCGGATACGCGCTGACGCCGCGTTCCGCGACACCGTGATCCGCAGCGAACACGATACCCACCGGGTGAGCGATCTTGATGTCCAGCGTTCCTTGAATCGCGCACACCTGGGCTGCCAGCGGCTCGAGCAGCCCCAGTGCGCCGCGCGGCTTCGTCAGCACATCGAGGCGCCGGTATGCCGCGGCTCGAATGGCCTCGTCAACCGGCGGAATCGCGCTGGAGCGCGTCAGGTGGGAGCGGTGCGCAGCTAACATGACGACGCTCCGCGCTTACGCAAAAGATAAGTGTCCATGATCCATCCTTTTTGATTCCGAGCTTGCGTGCG
>Ga0073928_10003224_pt1 | contig 26125 bp, 18 predicted proteins | sample PaiPotPPA55metaG_FD_76969 | JGI IMG/M metagenome (GOLD analysis project Ga0073928, IMG submission 76969) | Iron sulfur acid spring bacterial and archeal communities from Banff, Canada, to study Microbial Dark Matter (Phase II) - Paint Pots PPA... ...
GATCGCTTTACCTTTGGCTGGCAGGGCGTCGGCCTCTGGAAGTTCGCCTTACAGGCGCTTGTTTGTAAAGCGTACGCTGCCAGGTTTGCAGAAATCGCAATGTTTTCATGGAAGTGCAATTGATCTTGCTCAGCTTGATCGGGGCCGGCGGAGGGGGGTCACGATGTACCGGGGCTGGGCCGCCCACCGGCCGGTTCCCGCTGGACATTCTCCCGCTCCGGTGATTCCATTGCCACCTGAATGTTGTTCCACCGGCGACACGTTCCCCAGCCTCCATTATCCCAGTACATCGAAAATCTCTGGCTGGTGCGCGGCAAACTCCCGACCCGCTGGCGGAACATGATTTTTCCCGACGGCGCGATGGAGATGATTTTCAACCTGGGCGATCCGCAAAAGCTTTGCGACCGCGCGAATCCGGGCAAACACACGATTTTCAAGCGCAGTTGGGTTTCCGGGGAACGCGTGGAGCCCATCGTCGTCGAAGAGGCGGGCGCGATCAACCTCGTCGGCGTTCGCTTCAGGCCGGGGGGCGCCTATCCATTCTTTCGCTTCCCCATTTCCGAGCTGACCGGCCAGGTGGTGGAGCTGGACGCCGTTTTGGGAAGCGCCATCAGCCGGTTGCGCGAAAAATTGGCGGACGTGTCGAATCCCGGGCACGTTTTCGCGCGCCTTGAGCAATGGCTGCAGCAGCAGCTTGTTCTCCAGACGCCGTCGAGCCGCCCGGTTGCGTTCGCCCTGGCTCAAATAAGGCTTGGCGGCGAAGACGCGCGCATCGCGCGCATCGTCGAGATGACCGGCATCAGCCATAAGCATCTCGTGCGGGAATTCGATCGTTGGGTTGGCCTGTCCCCCAAGATGCTGGCGCGAGTGTGCGCCTTTCAAGCCTCGATTGCCTGGATCGGGTTCAAGCCGAAGGTGGATTGGGCGGACGCCGCCGCCGATTGCGGTTATTGCGATCAGGCGCATTTCATTCACGAATTCCGCGCCTTCACCGGATTGACGCCGGCGGCTTATTTGGCCAAGCGCGGACCGTTTTTGAATTACGTGACTATCGAATAAGTGAGCCGCTCGATGATTCGCATGGGCGCAACGGATGTCAAATTTTTACAATACCTCGGCAGGCGGATGCGTTAGTCTGCACCGGATGAGAATCAATATGAATGCGAAAATCCGCGGCTTCACCCTTGCGTCCATCCTTTCACTGCTGATCGCCGCGCCCGGCCGCGCCGACGATCCTCCCGCGCCGCAGAAGGCCTCGACCGCGGAAACTTCGCCGGCGGCCTCGCCGCTGGATCTCCTGGCCTTTCTCGTGGGCGGGGAATGGGAAGCAAAATTGCCGGCCCAGTCCGACGGGAAGCAGGTTTCCATCCTGGCGCACTTCACCTGGGTGAATAATCGCCGCGCCATCCGCATCAGCAACGTTTACGCTCTCGGCGTCAAGACCGCTCCCTACATCGAAGGCATGTATGTCTGGCATCCGCAGAAGCGGGCGATTGTTTTTTGGTACGTGGATTCGCAGGGCGGCCTTTATGAAGGCACGGTGAAACCGGAGAATGGCGGCCTGTTGCACGAATTCCAGATGACCGATCCGAAAGGGGAAGTCACGGAGTTCTCCGCGCGGCAGACGCAGGATGGGACCAACGCGTGGATCAACGAAATCTTTCTGCGCAAAGACGGCAAACTGGAGCCGGAAATCAAAGTGCGCTACGAAAAAAAGAATTGAGTGCAATCATTGGGCCGCGGATTGCCCGCCACAAATTCCAAGGACGCCGCCGTTCCAATCACGGACCTTGAGAAGCGACCTCGGTCAATACCAGTGAAAAGTGGTGGCTACTGATGTGCATTCGATGCCGCAAATAGAAACGATGCGCAGCAAACCGCTGAACGCCCGAATCCAACTCCAGCCGGACACAGCCCTCGGCGCGGGCCTGGACGCAGAGCCATTCCAGCAATTGGGCGCCTAGTCCGCGAGAGCGGGCCTGTTCGTCCGTGACGAGATCATCCACGTAACAAAAGCGTCCCCACGCCAGATTGTGCAGCACGCGGAAACCCGCCACGACCGCAACGTTTTCGCCGGCGCGAATGAAGGCCAGCCGGTAGCCCTCTTCGAACTGCCGGCGGACAGTTGGCAAAAAGTCATCCGCTTTCAAATGGGGGCGCAACAGGGATATCACCGGCCAACAATCACGAACGTCTGCGTCGGTTTGGGCAATCAATACAGGCATGGCGGGTCGCAGATTGCCGGGCGGCTGCTGCCGCGTGCAAGGGGCAAATTTTGGACCGGCTTTCGTTTTTCTCAGCGCAGACTGGACAAGACAGACGTCTTGGGTCATTCTGGCGAGCGGCCACCCAGGGCCAGAACAACACCTTATTTCGAATTATGGAACCATCGCCGCCGTTATCGTCCGAGGCCCAGCCGGCAGCCACCCCGCAGCCGCCCACGATGTCGCTGGGCGCGCGGCTGCTCAACGTGTTCGCCGTCCCGGGGGATGTGTTTGCCGAAGTAAAAGCCACGCCGCCAACAGTGTCGAATTGGCTCGCGCCGGCTCTGATACTCATTGCCCTAAGCTGGGTGGGCGTGTCGCTCATTTTCTCGCAGGAAACTATCAAGCACCAACTGAGGGAGATGGCCGATAAGTCCATGCAAAAGCAAATGGAGAAGGTCCCCAAAGACCAGGCTGAGAGTATGCGCGCCACGGGCGAAAAGATGGCGGTCATCTTCGGCACGATCAGCGCGTTGGGAGGCGCGGTCATAGCGGCTTTTGCCATTCCCTTCTGGTGGGGCCTGGTTTTCTGGGTGCTTGGCACAAAAGTCTTCAAAGGAAGTTTTACTTACATGAAAGGAGTCGAAGTTGCCGGCTTGGCAAACACCATCGCCATATTGGATGGACTCGTCCGCATGTTGCTGATCGTCGGATTGGGCAACCTCTACGCCTCGCCGAGCGCGGCGCTTCTCGTGAAGGATTTCGATCCGCAAAAACCCTCGCATTCGCTCCTGGCCGTTGCTAATGTCATGACGTTCTGGATCCTGGCGGTTCGGTCTGTCGGCCTGGCACGGCTTGCGGCGGTGTCCTTCGCCAAAGCGGCGGTCTGGGTCTTCGGCATTTGGCTGGCCTGGACCAGCGTCATCATGGCCTTTGGTCTGGCGATGCAAGCGGCCTTCAAACACTGATGTGGAAACGGGATTGTCGAGCAAGGTTTGGGAGCCCGACTACGGACAAGTCGGGCATGACGCCGTGTCGGGATCGGGTGCCCGGGCCCAGCGCGATATAAGTGAAACAATTTCCCCTCAGATGTGTCTCTTAATGGAGAATTAAGATGGCTAACTCGAAGAAACGCAGAAAACTGCTCGTCTTTGGCCTGATCGGCCTTGTTCTGGCGGGACTGATCGTGCTGGTCCTCGTGCGCAAGCGTGATGTGGTGATCACTGTCCAAACGGAGAAGGTCGAACGGCGCAGCATCAATGAAGTCGTGCCGGCCAATGGCAAAATCCAGCCCGTGCTTCAAGTGGGAATCAGTCCGGAGGTCAGCGGCGAAATCATCGAGTTGCCGGTGAAGGAGGGACAGCAGGTCAAGAAAGGCGATTTGCTCTTGAAAATCAAGCCGGACTTCTATCTGGCGGCATTGAATCAGGCCGAAGCCGGTTACCGGGCCGCTGTTGCGAGCCAGTCCACTGCCGAGGCGCAGTTGCGCAAGGCTGGGGCGGACCTCAAACGCGACGAAGAGTTGCTGCGGCACAAATTGGTTTCCGATTCCGATTTTGACGCCGTGAAGGCCGCTTTCGATGTCGCCACGGCGCAACTCGAAAACGCGGTGCATCAGGTGGAGATGTCGAAGGCCAATGTGGACAGCGCCAGGGATTCGCTGTCCAAGACCACGATCTCTTCGCCGCTCACTGGCACCGTCAGCAAACTCAATTCGCGCCTCGGCGAGCGGGTCCTGGGTACCGTTCAAAACGTCGGCACCGACATTATGACGATTTCGGACCTCAACGAGATGGAAGCGCGCGTGGACATCGGCGAGATGGACGTAGTGCTCATCTCCCCAGGCCAAAAGGCTCGGCTCGAGGTGGACGCCTTCAAAGATCGAAAGTTCAACGGCATTGTCACCGAAATTGCCGATTCTTCGAACGATTCCGGACCTGCAAACCAGGCGCAGAGCCAGGCTTCCAGTTCCACCGGCCAGGAAGCCACCAAGTTCCAGGTGCGCATTCGCGTTCAGGAAAAAGAAGGATTCCGACCCGGAATGTCCGTGACGGCGGAAATCGAGACGCGCTACCGGACCAACGTGCTGACCGTGCCCATCGCTTGCGTGACAGGCCGGGCGCCGAAAGACAAGGACAAGAAGGCCGATCCCAAGCCGGCCGTCCCGGATGATCCGCCCGGCCCGACAAATTCATCGTCTGCGCGTACAAATACCTTGGCCACTGGCGCCGTCACTCAGGCCGACAACGGGACCAACGCCGCCTCCGCCGACGCAAAGCCCAAGGAGGCGCCCAAGCAAATCAATGTGGTATTCGTCCGCGAGGGTGATCACGCAAAGATGGTGCCCGTAAAGCTGGGCATCAGCGACGACAACCACTGGGAGATCCTCGAAGGTTTGAGCGAAGGCCAGGAAGTGGTTTCCGGCGATTACAAAGCCATCAATCGGGAATTGGAAGACGGCAAGAAAATCCGCAAGGGGCCAGCCCTCGGCGAACTGGGGAAGCCGAAGGAATGACCAATGACGAATGCCACATGACGAAAGAAACCCGAATGACTAGTGACAAAAAGCCGGTTTCGCTTTCGCGTTTCGGGTTTCGTCATTGCTTCGTCATTCGTCATTCGTCATTCGCCATTCCCACCTTCGAATGTCGCTGATCCGGCTGCAAAAGATTTCGCGGCGCTACCAGATGGGTTCGGAAACCATCCATGCGTTGCGCGAGGTGTCGCTGGAAATCGAGCGCGGCGAATATGTCGCCATCATGGGTCCTTCCGGTTCGGGGAAATCGACGCTGATGAACCTCGTAGGCTGCCTGGACAGCCCGACTTCCGGCGTTTACGAACTGAACGGCTCGCTCGTCAGCCAGATGGATGACAATCAATTGGCGGGGATCCGGAACAAGGAAATCGGGTTTATTTTCCAGACCTTCAATTTGTTGCCGCGTTCGGACGCGCTGCGCAACGTAGAGCTGCCGCTTATTTACTCGGGCCGTCCGTCCGATGAACGACGGCAGGTTGCTTTGGACGCGCTGAAAAACGTGGGGCTGGCCGACCGGGTCCACCATAAGCCCAACGAACTTTCCGGCGGCCAGCGCCAGCGCGTGGCCGTGGCGCGGGCCCTGGTCAACCAGCCGTCGCTGCTGCTGGCGGATGAGCCCACCGGAAATCTGGACACGAAGACGGGCATGGAAATTCTGGCTTTGTTCGCCGAACTCTCGAAGCAGGGCAACACCATCATCGTGGTCACGCACGAGGAGGACGTGGCCAAACACTCGCAACGCATCATCCGCATTCGCGACGGATTGATTGCCAGCGACGAGCGCCAGGTCAACGGCGTCGGGAGTCTCGCATGAACTTTATCAGCGAACTCAGGGAAGGACTGGGCATCTCCTGGCGGGCCATTCGCGTCAATAAGCTGCGTTCGGTCCTCACCACCCTCGGCATCGTCATCGGTATCCTCACGGTGACGTTGATGGGCACGGCCATCGAGGGCGTGAACCGCTCGTTCGTGAACAGCCTTTCCTTCATCGGAGCGGACACGCTCTATGTGCAAAAGAGCGACTGGGGTGATCATTCTTATGCGCAATGGCTCGCGATGCAGAAGCGGCGCGAGCTGACCTTGGAACAAGCCGAAGCCATTGGGAAGCAAGTGAGCCTGGCGCGGGCGGTGGCCCCGGCGGATTTCACGCGTCTGTCCGTGCAATATGAGAAGCAGAGCGCCGGTGGAGTCACCATCATCGGCTCGACCGACCAAATGCTGCTGACCAGCAGCATCACGCTGGCGGATGGCCGGTTCATGACGGCGGCCGAATCGGATGGAGGACGGCCCGTCTGCGTCATCGGGTCGGAATTGGCCACCAACCTTTTCAAAAAGGAAGGTGCGCTGGGGAAAAGGATCAAGATTGCCCAGCGGCAGTTCGAGGTCATTGGTGTGCTGCAGAAACAAGGCAGCATGTTCGGCGATTTCGACAATCGCGCCATCGTTCCAATGCTCCAATACACCTCGGCCTTCGTCCACACGCACGACGTCGATCAAATCCAGGTGAAGGTGTCGAACGCGTCGGATTTGGAGAATGCGCGCGAGGAGTTGCGCACGATCGTGCGTCGCCTCCGCCATCTCGCGCCCAGCGACCCGGACGACTTCGCCATCAACCAGCAGGATCAGATCCTCAAGATGCTGAACCGCGTGACCGGCACCATGGCCTCCGTCGGGTTGTTCATTACCGGGCTGTCCTTGTTTGTGGGCGGCATCGGCATCATGAACATCATGTTTGTCTCGGTGGCCGAACGCACGCGCGAGATCGGCATTCGCAAGGCGCTGGGCGCCCGGCGGCGGACCATCCTTGTGCAGTTTCTGATCGAGGCGGCCACCATCTGTTTGATTGGCGGCTCCATCGGGCTCGGCATTGCCTGGCCGCTGACCTTGCTGGTGCAGCGATTCATGCCGGCCGCAATGTCGCCCCTCATCGTGGGCGTTTCGTTGCTGACCTCGCTTCTGGTGGGTGTTGTGTCGGGACTGTTGCCCGCCTGGCGCGCCGCCCGCATGAACCCGGTGGATGCGCTGAGGAATGAGTGATGCGTGATGCGTGAGCCGACCTATATCGGATTTTTGTTTTTGTCGGCTCCCCGAACATATATCGGATTCATTTAGTTCGGGGATGCGTGAAAACCAAAGGCCTAACCATTCTGCTCGCCGAGTTGAAGGAAAGCTTCTTCATGGCCATGGCCGCCGTCGCCGCGCACAAACTGCGCTCGGCGTTGACCCTGCTCGGCGTCCTCGTGGGTGTGTTTTCGATCATCGTCGTGATGACCGCCATGCGCGTCATGCAAAGTTTTATCGAATCGGAAATCAGCGAACTGGGCAGCCAGACGTTCGAGATTCAAAAATTTCCGGTCGTTTTCTTTTCGCGTCCCGAGGGCTGGGAAAAAATTCGCCGCCGCAAGAACATCACGCTGCAGGTGGGTATGCGGTTTCTGGAGAGGGCCACGCTGGCGCGAGCGGTGGGGCTGGACACTTCGTTTTGGGCGGGAGAAATCTCGACTCGCTACAAGACCACCGCGCCGGATGTCCAACTTTACGGAGAGACGCCGGGCAGTTTCCCCGCGCGGAATTGGATCGTGCAGGAGGGGCGAGGGCTTTCCGACTCGGACGTGGAGAGCGCCCACGATGTGTGCGTGCTGGGCCACACTTTGGCCAAGACTGTTTTCCCCTATAGCTCGCCGGTTGGCGAGAATCTTAAGATCGACGGCATCAACTATCGTGTCGTCGGCCTCCTCGAACCCAAAGGCGCCTCTCTCGGGGGCGACGAGGACAATTTTGCCGTCATCCCCATCACTTCGGGCCTGGACCGTTTCAGCAGCCGGCGTCGCAATCTGAATCTGCTCGTCCAGGCGCGCGACCAGGCCAGCTATGATGCCTGTCTCCAGGAGGCGCGCGGCATCATGCGGGTCATCCGCAAAGTGCCGCCGGGGGAGGAGGACGATTTCGAAATCGCCTCCAACGAATCCGTCATCGGCCAATTCAACTCCGTTACGTTCGCGGTGCGCATCGGCGTCGCGGTGGTCAGCTCGATTGCTTTGCTTGCCGCGGGCATCGGCATCATGAACATCATGCTCGTTTCCGTCACCGAACGGACGCGCGAAATCGGCATTCGCCGCGCCGTGGGCGCCCGCAAACGCAACATCATGACGCAGTTCATCCTCGAAGCTGTAGTGCTCTGCGAAGTGGGCGGCGCGATCGGAGTGCTGCTCGGCATCCTTGGCGGCAACGCCGCCGCTTATTTCTTGAAATTGCCGCCGGTCGTCCCCGTCGATTGGATTATCATTGGCCTGCTCATCTGTTCCATCGTCGGCGTGGTCTTCGGAACCTACCCCGCCTTCCGCGCCGCGAATTTGGATCCCATCGAATCGCTGCGGTACGAATAAAGCGCCTTCAATCTTCCGCGAAGAGATATTCCAAATCCGTTTTCGACAAGCTGCGGGCGAAGCCTTCTTCTCCGAGCACGTCGGCAATGGTCTGGGCTTTGCTCTGCTGCAGTTCCCAAATCTTTTCCTCGACCGTGCCGGGTGAAATCAGGCGGTAGGCATTGACGGTTTGGGTCTGGCCGATGCGGTGCGAGCGGTCGATGGCCTGAGCTTCCACGGCCGGATTCCACCACGGATCGTAGAGGACGACGTAGCTGGCCGTCGTCAGGTTCAGGCCCGTGCCGGCGGCGCGCAGGCTAAGCAGGAAAACGGCGGCATTGGGCTCGCTTTGAAACGCGTTGACCACTTCCTGCCGATCCTTGGTCTGGCCGGTAAGAATGTGCGTAACGATTTGGCGTTGCCGGCACTCGGCTTCGAGCAATTGCAGCATCTGCACGAACTGGCTGAAGAGGAGCACTTTTTGCCCTTCCGCAACCAGCGAGTCGAGCAGTTCGAAGAGCGTTTCGGTTTTGCCGGACGCGGTATCGCTGCCCACGAGCCTGGGGTGGCAGCAAATCTGGCGCAGGCGGGTAAGCGCGGCCAGTACGTGAATCTTGCTCTTTTGCAGCCCCTTCTCGGCGACCGTCTTCATCACTTGTTCGCGGCTGCGGCGCAGTTCGGCCAGGTAGAGTTTGCGCTGCTCCTCGCCGAGTTCGCAATCCCGGCGCTGCTCGATGCGTTCGGGCAAATCCTTCGCCACATGTTTCTTCAAGCGGCGCAACAGCAGCGGGCGAAGCTTGGCGGAGAGTCGCCGGCGGGCAATCCGTTGCGCGGCCTCGGCGTTTTCTCCCCGCGGCTCGTAGGTCTCGGTGAAATGCGCCTGATCGCCGAGATAGCCGGGCTGGATGAAATCGACGATGCTCCACAAATCCAGGAGCCGGTTCTCCAGCGGCGTGCCGGTTAGCGCCAGGCGATGCTCGGATTTCAATTGCTTGACCGACTGCGTCACCTGCGCGCCCGGATTCTTGATGAACTGCGCCTCGTCCAGAATCACGGCGCGGAAGGCAAACTTTTGCAATGGCTCGAGATCCCGCCGCAGCAGGGCATAATTGGTGACGATCAAATCGTGCTGCGGTATTTGCTGGCGCAAATTATGCCGCGCCGCGCCGCTCTCGAGCACGAGCGCTTTGAGATGCGGCGTGAAGCGGCTGGCCTCGCGCCGCCAATTATACAGCACCGACGCCGGACAAATCACCAGGCAGGGCTTGGGATCCTTGGGGTTCCGCTCTTTGAGCCAGGCGAGCCAGGCCAGGGTCTGCAAAGTTTTGCCCAGGCCCATGTCGTCGGCCAGAATGCCGCCGAGTTTGATGCGCGTCAGGTGAGTCAGGAAGTCGAAACCGTCCTTCTGGTAAGGGCGCAACTCGGCCTGCACGCTGGCCGGCAATTCGGTGGACGGGATGCCGCGAAAATCCTTGATGCGCTCGCGCAACGCCCGGGCGTGCGCGGAATCGGCAAACCGTTGCAGGCCCTGCTCATCCAGATGCGCCACATGCTCGAGGCCGATGCGTTGCGCCACCGGCGCCAGTCCATCCAGGCCCAGGTCCGCCATCGCTTCCTGCGCGGATTGGACCGCGGACGCATCCAGTTCGACCCACCCCGCGTCGGGGAGTTTGACGAAGCGGCCGGAGGCCATTTGCAGCCGTTGCAAATCGGCCGCCGTGAGTTTGAGGCCTTCCTGCTCCCATTCGGCGGAGACGGACAACCAGTCGATGCCACTTCCCTTGACCACGAGGCGCGGACGCAGTTGCCGTGGCGCCAGAAAGAGCCGGTGGAAGCCCGAGTTGCCCAGGTACTCCGCTTCGGGCGGGCGGTGCGGCCAGACTCGCGCGAGTGTTCCGAGAAAATTCTCGTTGGCATCGCCGACCCAAAGGCCTGGCTCGGGCGTGAACCAATCCAATTGCCGCAACCACTGGGCCGCCGGCTCCAGCCGCGCATCGTCCAGAATGTCGGGCTTGTCGGAAGGCCGTTTTTGTGGTTCTTTCAGGCGCCATTCCCGGCCGTCCCACAACCAGGTGCTTTGGTCACGCTCGCTGGTTGCCAGCAGCCGCAGGCGCACCGTTTCGTCGAGCAATTCGAAGACGAACTGCGGTGCGGCGGGGTGCGCGACGCAAAGTTGCTCCCAATCCACGCCCTGATTGGACTGCGCCCTGCGCAAGTGCATGAGCAGGCGATGGCTGAGTTTGCGCACGGGCACAGAAGGCTGGCTGGCCCAAAATTCGATGAGCTGGGGCGGCGGGGCGTTGCGCAAAAAATAAAACGTGCGGCCCACAAGTGCCAGTGGGAGCCGCTCGTTGAAAAACCGCACCTCCTGCAAAGGATGATGGTTGCCGCCCGGTACCGTCAGCCAATGCGTGAAAGAAAGTTCCCGCTCGCCGTTTTCCAGCCGCGGCGTCAATTCGGCGACGTGCCCGTGGAACTCGATCGACTCGCCGCGGTTGTCTGAATCCAATTGGAGGCGCGACGATTTGCCCCATCGCACCAGCCAGTGCAGCAACTCCAAATCCGACAAGACCAACGTGGCTTGTCCACTGGCCCGATGCGACTGGGTCTCGACCAGCCACTGAATGAATTCCCAGTCGCCAGGCGCAAATAATTCCTGCTCATGAGCCGCGCGCGCCGTTAATTCGATGATGTCGTCGACGGACTTGCTCCGCTCTCCGGTGCGCGGGCGCTGGAGAAGAAGTTCCACCGCCATCTGGCGCAGGGCAGGCCGTTGCGGATGAGGTTCCGGACGGCATACTACGCGCAAACTGGCCTTGGGCGCGTCCAGGTGCGCCGGTTTGGGCGGGAAAAGCCACTCTTCGAGGTGTTGAATGACCTCTTCCTCCTGCGCCGCTTGCTCGACGCGCGCAAAACGATCGAGATTGGCGCACGGCGCAAGTTCCGTCGGCAAGGAGCGCTTCGCGCGCAGGAAGAGAAACGCCAGTTCTTCGAGCCGCGTTTTCCCCTGGGTTTCCAGCAGGCGCGGCCACCAGTCGGGGTTCGGAAAATCTTTGCGCGAAAGCGAGAGTTTCTCGAAATAGTCCTCGAGCAACAGCCACGCGCGCTGCGAGTCGCCGCAAGCGGCAAAGCTTTGCAGCAATTCCTCGCGCCCCGCCACGGCGGCCTTGGTGTCCGCCAACTCGCGGCGCAAGTCGGCCAGCGCGCCGTAAGTCTTCGAAAGCACGGTATTATGGGCGTCGTATTTCGACGCCTGGACGGATCGCACACCCATCCCGTTTCTTGAAAAAGCCTTAGCCATCTGATTACACCCAACTAAGAGTTCTCTTATCACGACATAAAATGGCCGGTCTGGTCAATCAGAATTGTAAAGATTTTTGTAATCGGAAAGTAACATTTGGTAATTTCCATCCTCGGACGCCGCCCCTTGGGTCCTTTTCGTCCTTTTCCCGCTTGGCACCCGGCAAATTTTTCCCTTTTGCGCAATTTCTTGGCCTTGCTGTCCCGAACAAACGCGGTCCTAAAACATCTCGCGTCCTTCGTACAGCGTTACTTCCAAAGTCGAAACGTCCCGAATTTGATTTCAAATTGCGTCCACCGTTTGTAATTTCGCCAAGGGAAAGACTGTTCATGAACAAATTACGATTTTCGAATTTGGATCCCGGCCGATGCAGGCGACGCAATTGCTCCGTCGTGTTTGCCCGTCGAACACTCTTCGACCACCATTCTTGAGCGACATCGCTCGGCGAGATTATGAATCGAAACGTCGTGCTCTTTCATCTTCGGGAGGCAGTCGAACAACTGAATGCGACGATAAAGAATCTGGAAAGCAATGGCGAGTACGGCGGAGCGGAATTTCAGGTGGAAATGGGCCATCTTTACCACCACCTGAACACGGCTTGGAACGGTCAAGACCAAACTGATTCGGAGTTCGAAAAATGCGCGGACGACGCCTTCAGGCGTCTTCGACGATTTCCGAAAGAATCGGGACTCTTTTTGGATTAGTCATGAAAGCTAAGCCCCTGACTATCGACGATTATCTCGCGCCCTTGAGTGACGAGCAGCGCACGGCACTGGAAAAGCTTCGCCGGGCCATCAAGTCCGCCTCGCCCCAGGCCGAAGAGTGCATCAGCTACGGGATCCCGGCCTTCCGTCTTGGCGGAAGGATTCTGGTGTTTTTTGGCGCGGCCACAAACCACTGCTCCTTCTATCCCACTGCCTATCCCCTGAAAGCCCACAAGAGCAAACTCAAGTCTTACGACACCAGCAAGGGCACCATCCGTTTTCTAGCGCGTCATCCCCTGCCCGCCGCGCTGGTTCGCAAGCTGGTCAAGACCCGAATCGCGCAGTACGCCGCCCAAAAACCCGGAACCGCTCCAAAGCGTGATAAACGCGGCGCTTCGTAATCTTCCTGTAGCAGACGAGGTAACGAGTCTCTAATTTTTCCCCGTCGGTTCGAAACCGTCAGCTTGCCGAAACGGAAGGCTCGCCCTGCCAAAGCCCTTGCGACTTTTTGAAGCAGACGAGGTAACGAGTCTCTAATGTTCGAATTTTATAGACTCGTTACCTCGTCTGCTACAATTCAAAAAGGCTTACGCGAACCCCCTCATTGCCGAGATTGACACCGGAGATCAAAAGCCCTACTTATGTAGGGCAACAACCTTGAATTATGCCTGCCGTCACCCTCAACCTCATCGATTACGCCATCCTGGCCATTTACGTCGTTTTCGTAATTGGCATCGGTTTCGCCTTGAAACGCTACATGAAAAGCTCGTCGGACTTTCTGACCTCCGGACGGTCGATTCCCGCGTGGGTCACCGGGCTGGCTTTCATCTCGGCGAACCTGGGCGCGCTGGAATTAGTCGGCATGGCCGCCAGCGGCGCCAAGTACGGCATCGCCACGAGCCACTTTTACTGGGTGGGGGCCATCCCGGCGATGATCTTCTTGGCCGTGTTCATGATGCCCTTTTACTATGGCTCCAAGGCCCGCTCGGTCCCCGAATACCTCAAACTCCGGTTCGATGAGCGCACGCGCTGCCTCAACTCGATTTCCTTTGCCGTGATGACGGTGTTCGCCTCCGGCATTTCGATGAATGCCCTGGCCAAACTGTTGCACCAGTTGCTCGGCTGGCCTTACGGCATCAGCCTCTTGATTTGCTCCGCCGTGGTGCTGGTGTACGTCCTGAAGGGCGGCCTGACTTCGGCCATTTACACCGAGGTATTGCAGTTCTTCATGATCGTGCTCGGTTTCGCGCCGGTCGTCTATTTGGGAATGCGGGACGTTGGAGGCTGGGGCTCACTCAAGGATAAACTGGCCGATGTTGCACAGCATCCCGCCACGCTCGGTTTGACGGCCAACAACAACACGGTCTTTTCCAGCGACGCCTGGACCAGCGCCTGGAAACCGTTGCTCAGCGGCCCGGCGGCGAACCCAATGGGCGTGGATGTATTTGCCATGGTGTTCGGCCTCGGATTCGTGCTTTCGTTCGGTTATTGGTGCACGAATTTTCTGGTCGTGCAGCGCGCGATGGCTGCCCGGAACATGGGCGCCGCCCGCCGCACTCCGCTCATCGCCGCGGTGCCGAAGATGATCTTCCCCGTGCTAGTGATTCTGCCCGGCATGATTGCCGCCGGCCTGGCCATTTCCCCCAGGAGTGGTTATCGCTTGCCGCCCAAGGCACTGGACGCGGCGGTCTATGACAAAGCGATACCCGCACTAAAAGAAGCGGCGGCCAAGAATCTGCGCGGCGAAGCCGCCGCCCAAATGATCTCCGATGCCGCCGGGGAGAAAATGCTGCCGGATAAGATCGATGCTTTGGTCCAGACCGCTTCCACTAAGAGCGATCAGGAGTTGCGGGATGGTCTGCAAAACTCCGTAGCCGAGAACAACTATGACGGTGTCATCCTTTCGCTGGTGCAGCGGTATTGTCCGTCCGGGCTGCTCGGCCTGGCGTTGACGGGTTTGCTGGCGTCGTTCATGTCGGGCATGGCCGGAAACGTGACGGCCTTCAACACGGTCTGGACCTACGATCTTTACCAAGCCTACATCGCGCCGAACAAAAGCGACGCTCATTATGCCTGGATGGGGCGGGCGGTGACGGTCGTCGGCATCGTGCTGAGCATTATTTGCGCTTTCCTTGTGAGCCATTGGTCCAATGCGATGGATATCATCCAACTGGTGTTCGGCTTCGTGAATGCGCCGCTCTTTGCGACGTTCCTGCTGGGCATGTTCTGGGCGCGCACGACGAGCCACGGCGCCTTTTTCGGCCTGCTCGGCGGCACGCTCACTTCGGCGCTCTTCCATTCGCTGACCACGGCGGCCGGCAACGCGCCGGGCATCAAAGGCGGCTATCTCGGCGTCGTCCAGACTTTCCCGAGTGATATGGCCCAGAATTTCTGGCTGGCCAGCTTCGCCTTCACCACCTGTTTCGTGTTGACCCTGACCATCTCGCTCGCGACGCAACGGACCAAGACGGACGAGGAGTTGAAGGGCCTCGTCTATTCGCTGACCCCCAAACTCAAGGATGATGAAAAGGCCTGGTATCTGCGGCCAGCCGTGCTCGGTGTGGTGTTGCTGGGCTGCTGCCTCGTTCTCAACCTCATGTTCCGCTAGAAACCAAAGGAAATTATTATGGGACTGGATATTCGCTGGCCAATCGGCCTCATGTTCTCACTCGTGGGCGCAATAATGACGCTCTACGGTTTGGCGACCGGCTCCTCCGCCGAAATGTACCAACGCTCGATGGGACTCAACGTCAATTTTTATTGGGGCCTCGTGCTGCTGGTTTTTGGCGGTGCCATGTTGCTGCTGGCCTGGCGCGGCAGCCGCGCGGCCAATCCGCCGAAGCCGCCCGAAGACCGGACCAAAGCGGACACATTGGGCACGCGCCGGTAATCGGCGCGTTCAGAAACCCGCGCTGCGCCGCCGTAAGCGGACTTCCCTTCTCCAAGCATGAGCCTCGAAGAACTCTCCGAAATTACGGCGCGGCAATTCAGCGACGCCTATGGGCGTCCGCCGCGCTGGATCGCCGCCGCGCCGGGGCGCGTCAACGTGATCGGCGAGCACACCGACTACAACGACGGCTTTGTCCTGCCGATGGCCATCGAACGTTATACGGTCATCGCGGCGGCGCCTTCGACCAACGGCGGCACTAGTGTCCAACTTCGCTCCACTGCGGGAAACGGCGCCGTCGATATCGATCTGCGCCAGCGGCTCAGTCCCGCCGCCAAAGGCGCCTGGTCCAATTATCCGCTGGGTGTCATCGCCGGTTTCGAGGCGCGCGGCGCGAAGTTGAGCGGCTTCGACGCGTTGATTCACTCCACCGTGCCGGTGGGAGGCGGCCTTTCCAGCAGCGCCGCGCTCGAAGTCTCCACCGCGACTTTGCTCGAAACGATCACCGGCAAGAAACTGAATGCCGTGGACAAGGCGTTGCTGTGTCAGAAAGCCGAGCACGAATTCGCCTCCGTGCCGTGCGGCATCATGGACCAGTTCATCTCGGTGATGGGAAAGGAGGACCATTTGCTCTTGCTCGATTGCCGCTCGCGCCGGCCGGAATTGGTGCCCATGACCGACCCGGCAGTGGCCTTGCTCATCACCAATACCAACGTGAAGCACGAGCTGACCGGCGGTGAATACGCCCGGCGCCGCGCGCAATGCGAACAGGCGGCAAAAATTCTTGGCGTGCCCTCCCTGCGCGAAGCGACCGGAGTGATGCTGGAAAATGCGCGCGGCAAGATGGATGACGTCGTTTTCCGCCGCGCCCGCCACGTCGTCGGCGAGATCGAACGCACGGTCTCTGCGGCAAAATTCGTGCGCGCCTCGGATTGGCCGGCCGTCGGCCGCCTGATGCAGGCCAGCCACGATTCTCTGCGCGACGATTACGAAGTGAGTTGCCGGGAACTGGACGCCGTCGTCGAAATGGCAGGCAGCATCGGCGCTGCAGGCGGAATTTTCGGTTGTCGCATGACGGGCGGCGGATTTGGAGGTTGCACCGTGGCCCTTGTGCGGGCTGACGCGGTCGCCGCGATATCGGAGCGGGTTGCTTCCGAATATGAGCGCCGCACGAAAATCAAACCGTCGCTCTTCGTCTCACGCCCGGCGGACGGCGCTACCGTGCTGAAGGGCTGAACGACGGCTCATTCCTTGTCTTGCGGCCGGTCGCGGCGCACCACGATGAACCATACGCTCTTTCCGTCGCGGTTTCCGCCGATGATGGTCATGGCCTCGCCCCTGGGCCGGACGACGCGGTCCACAGCCTCGCCGTTTTGGAAACCGGTCACCCGGCGAAACTCCGGCCGGCGCAAATCAATCTCAACCTCGCGCTCCAGGGTCAGCCGCACCTTGGTTTTTTGACCGGGTGCCAGCGCCACCTCCTGCCGGTCCATTTCCCAAAAGTTGCGCAAGCGGAAAACGGAATGAAAAGTCTCCGCCAACCTCGAGCCGACACGCCGGCTGCCCGCCGATGGCGGCGCTTCTTCGTCCGAGCCGCGAATCAATTGAACATAGAAGGTGAGCGGGTCGGGCCGTACCTTTACCGCCGCGGTGAGCGTCACCGCGCTCAAAATCAGGCCGATGACCGTGCCCTTCATAAATCGACGCGATAACCGACGCCGCGAGCATCCATACCATCCTATCAGACGAAACGGAGGCGCGGCGTATTCCAAAAATCTTAGAGCCTGTTCGAAAATGCCAGCACTCTCGTAGCAGCCGACGTAAGGAGGCGGATTTCGGGCGAAATGGCTTTCGTCCGCCTCCTTACGTCGGCGGCTACCAGTTTTCAAACAGTCACTTGCGCGCGCGGCAAATCCACCCAAAATCGGCTTCCCGAGCCCAGTTGCGATTCCACCGCTGCCCTGCCGCCCATCCGTTGCGTTGCCTGCCTCACAATGGCCAAGCCAATGCCTGCGCCATCGTGTCCACGGACCGCGTGCAACGTCTGGAACACCCCGAAGATGCGCTCATGGTGTTGCGGTTCCACGCCGACGCCGTTGTCTTCGATCCATATCCGAACGGAGGAACCGCGTTCTTCCGCGCGAACCCGCACGCGCGGCGCCACACCGTGAGGAACGAATTTGACGGCGTTTTCGAGCAGATTGGTGAGTACTTGTTCCAGCAATTCCGCATTGGCGCGCACATCGGACAGCGGGTCCACTACTTGCACTTCGGCCTTTCTCGCCTGGAACTCGTAGGCCAACTGATAAAGGGCCCGTTCCAGCACCTCGCGCAGGCTCACTCTGGCCAGCGCGACATCCATGTGGCCCAACCGGCCATAAGCCAACAAATCCCCGATCAGGCCGTCCATGCGCTGCGCAGCTTCGCAGATGTGCAGCGAATAACCCCGGGCGGTTTCGTCCATTTTTGCCGCATATTCATCCATCAGAAACGAGGCGTAACCGCCCATGGCGCGCAGCGGCGCGCGCAAGTTGTGGGCGATGTGATAAAGCAAGCCGCGCACGTAATCCACACTTGCCGCCAGCGTGGCCGTGCGCTCGGCCACCTGCTGTTCCAGTTCTTCCGCGTGCCGGGCCAACTGCCCCTGCGCGTCCACCACGTCCGCTTCCGAACGCATCCGCCGCGCCACTTCCCGCCTCAGTTCGTGCACCGCCATCAGTGTGCGCCGCCGTTGCCGGTGCTGCACCTCGATGAGAACAATGCCGAGCAGAGCGGTAAAGACATACCGAGCGAGCCGAAACATGACGAGCGAATGGTCCGTGCCCGGAACAGCCTTGGGCGGCAGAAAAAAGTGGTCACCCAGGAACAGGCCAAGCATCAGGGCCAGGATGCCCATCGCCGCGCCGCCTTACCAGGCGGCCACCAGCGCCGCCGCGATGAAGCCCATGAACGGCATTTCGTCGCCCACGATGGGTGTCAGCCAATACCGAATGCCGAAAGCGGCAAGAACGCAGGCCAGCGCAACGACGTATCACCGCCAGAGCGGCACTGCCTCCGCGTCCGGCGAATCGACGGTGGGCCGCGCCAGTACGAGGCGTTCGTTGTCCAATGATTTTACGCCCACTTACTTCATAATAATTGAGTAACATGCGGAAATCAAAGAGATCACAGTTCAAGTTCTTCCTGCGCCTTTTGCTCTGGTTTTTCGCATGGAGTAACGGAAGATGCACTGACACATGGCTGCTCCCCCGGATCGTGAATTGGCGATCTTTAGCGCCGCCCGGCAGTTACCGGCTGCACAACGCTCTGCCTATCTGGACGGAGCCTGCGCGGGCGATGCCGCTCTGCGCGAGCGGATCGAAGAGTTGCTCCGGGCCGGCGAAGAAGCGGGCGCCTTTCTGCAGGAGGCCGCGCCGGGCGCCCTTCGCCCCGAGGAAAGGGCTGCTCCCTTGGACAAAGACGTCGTTGCTCCTGCGGAAAAAGCCGGGGACCGCATAGGCCGTTACAAACTGCTCCAACAAATTGGCGAGGGCGGCTGCGGAGTCGTCTATATGGCCGAACAGGAGGAACCGGTTCGCCGCAAGGTCGCGCTCAAGGTCATCAAGCTGGGCATGGACACCAGGAGCGTGATCGCGCGCTTCGAAGCCGAACGGCAGGCGCTCGCGCTCATGGACCATCCGAACATCGCCAAGGTGCTCGATGCCGGCGCCACAGAAGCTGGCCGGCCATTTTTCGTCATGGAACTGGTGCGCGGAATCAAGATCACGGATTACTGCGACCAGGACAACCTCTCGACCCGCGAACGGCTGGAACTTTTCATGCAAATTTGCCGCGCCATTCAACACGCGCACCAGAAAGGCGTCATTCATCGGGACATCAAGCCATCGAACATCCTCGTGACGATGAACGACGGAGTGCCGATGCCGAAGGTAATCGACTTCGGCATTGCCAAGGCGACGCACGGCAAATTGACCAATCAAACTCTCTTCACCGCCTTCGAGCAATTCATCGGTACGCCCGCCTACATGAGCCCCGAGCAGGCCGAGTTGAGCGCGCAGGATATCGACACGCGCAGCGACATCTACAGCCTGGGCGTTTTGCTCTACGAATTGCTGACCGGCCAGACGCCTTTCAGCGCCAGGAAGCTGCTGCAAGCGGGCCTGGATGAAATCCGCCGCACGATTCGGGAGCAGGAGCCGGCGCGGCCCTCGACCTGCCTGAGCACGATGGAGGGCGCGGATCTGAAGGAGATTGCGCGGCATCGCAAGGCCGAACCGCCGGGGCTGATTCACTTGGTGCGCGGCGACTTGGACTGGATCGTCATGAAGGCGTTGGAGAAGGATCGCACGCGCCGCTACGAGACGGCCAATGGCCTGGCTGTGGACATCCAGCGGCATTTGAGCAACGAGCCGGTCCTCGCCCGTCCCCCCAGCAATCTATACAAGTTTCGAAAATTCGTTCGACGAAACAAATTGGCCTTTGCCGCTGCCGTGGTCGTAATAGCCGCGCTTTTCCTGGGTTTGGGCACCGCCACAGTGGCGTTGGTTCGCATTCAACACGACGACCTCCAGGTTCGGAAAGCCAAGGATGACGCGACGGAAAAGCTGTGGGCTTCCTACCTGGCGGAAGCCCGTGCCAGGAGAACCAGCGGCCGTGAGGGCCAGCGGTTTGCGAGCTTGGAAGCGGTGCGAAAGGCCGCGACGATTCACGCAGATCTCAATTTGCGAAATGAGGCCATCGCGTGTCTGGCGATTTCCGACGTGCGTGTGTCCAAACAGGCCGTCTTCAAAGGGAATTCCCAGAATGTTCTGCTTTGGAATGATTTGGTAGGTTATGACTTTAATCTGGAAAAATATGCGGTTGGCGCGGACGACGGGAGCATTGCGATCCGCGCGGTGACGGACGACAGCGTGTTGGCGGTTCTATCCGCTCCGGGGTTTGGCGTGTGCGCGATTCGTCAGTTCAGCCCAGACTCCCGGTTCTTGAGGGCAGTCTATAAGGGTGGGGGCGGGGCCTACAGCGATTGGATTTGGGATCTCGAACAACAAAAGGCTGTGCTCAAGGAGTTGCCGGGCGGTACGCCGCTTGGCGTGCCAGGCGATCTGGTGGGCAATTTGGCGGGCGATTTCAGCTCGGACAGCCGCCTTTTCGCCCGGTGCCAGCCGGACGGCACGTTGTCCATTTATGACCTTGGCTCGGGCAGGGAACTCAAACGCTTTCCCGGCACCCGGCTGTTCAATCACCTGCTTCTGAATCCGGAAAACACGCGGTTGGCCTGTTCGAGCGAGGGGGATCCCGCAGTGGAGATCCGCGAAGTGGAGTCGGGCCGGAGTATCGCAACGCTGGCGTGTCCCGCAGCCGTGAGTGCGGTCACCTGGAGTCCTGACGGCAAGCGCCTCGCGACGGCCTGCCTGGATAATCGAATTTATGTCTGGGAAGCCGGCAGCGGTCAGAACAGCGCGGTGCTCGAAGGTCACGAACAATACATCATGAACGTGGCGTTCAATCATGCGGGAAACCTCCTCGCCAGCACAAGCTGGGATGGCCTCACTCGTCTCTGGAACACGCACAGTGGCCGCCCGGTGGCGAGTCATCCCGGCAACAGCCGGTTTTTCCAATTCAGTCCGGATGACCTTTCTTTTTCGGTCTGGAATGAAGGCGCCCGATACGGCTGTCTGGAGGTTGCCGACAGCCGGGAATGCCTCCTCCTGTTTGTCCAGCGCTCCGGCCCTTCCTACTCGGTGCCTGATTTCAGCCCGGACGGTCACGTCGTCGCCGCGGGGAGCGGCAACCAGGTTCGCTTTTGGGATGCCTTTTCCGGCAGGCAACTGGTGTCCCTGGTGTCCCCGTGCGATACGCACATCTTCAATCCGGATGGACGGAGTTTGGTTGTGATTGATCGGTGGACCGGCCTGAAAATACGCACTCTGGAACGAACCGGCGATTCCACCACGCTCGCCTATCGCCTGGGGAAGCCGCAGCGGTTTTATGACGCCACGGGGCTCAACGCCGCGTCCATCAGCGCGGATGGGCGGCATTTGGCTGTCACGCACGGACCTCAAGGGGAATCCTTCGTTTTTGACTTGCAGGACCCGTCCGCGCGGCCAGTGGTTCTTAGCCCCCATCCCAACGTGGATCGCATTGCCCTTAGCCCGGATGGCCGCTGGGCGGCCACCGCTTCGTGGCATAATTCACTGGTAAAAGTGTGGGACGCACGTTCCGGCAATCCGTTGCGGACCTTGACCATGCCATCGAGGACCAAGTTGGCATTCAGCCCTGACAGCCGTTGGCTAGCAACGAGCACAAGCGAGTATCAGCTTTGGGAAGTCGGGTCCTGGCAGCCAAAGGGTCCGCCCAGGCCCGGGTGCGACACTGCCGAATCTAACTTTACCGCCTTCAGCCCGGATGGCCGGGTTATGGCCCGGACAAAGGATGGGTACGACATCCAACTTCTTGAGACTTTGACTGAGAAACCACTCGCGACATTGGAAGCGCCGGTCTTGGCCGGGGTTGGAACGTTTCAATTCAGCCCGGACGGCAGTCGTTTGGCCGCCGTGCAACGAAACCAGCAAGTCCAGCTTTGGGACTTGCGTTTGATCCGCCAGGAATTAGCTCAAATGCACCTCGACTGGGACATGCCGCCCTATCCGCCGGCCGGTAAAGCCGCCGCCCAGGGGCCGGTCACGCTCGAAGTGGAATCGGAACCCTCCAGCCAGCCTCCGGCACATTAGCGCGAAGTCCGCAGCCGCTTGGCATTATGCGAGCGAAGCCTACGTCCAGCCAGTTCGCAGTTCAGTTGCGTTAGCTGCCTCGACCAGAGATGAAATTCCTCGCTTCATCTCGAAGGAATTGGTATCGCTAAATGCATCAGCGACGTTACCCGCATTCTCTCGGCGATCGAGCGAGGCGACCCCAAGGCCGCGGATGAATTGCTGCCGCTGGTCTATGAGGAACTGCGCAAGCTGGCGGCGTCCAAAATGGCGCGGGAAACGCCGGGCCACACGCTGCAACCCACGGCGCTCGTCCACGAGGCCTGGCTTCGGCTCGTGGGCGATGCCAACCCGAAATTCGATGGCCGGGGCCATTTCTTCGCCGCCGCCGCCGAGGCGATGCGGCGCATCCTCATCGAACGCGCCCGGCGCAAGGGAGCCGTGCGTCATGGCGGCGGCCAGGAGCGAGTCGAATTTCACGAGACCGATCTTGCCGCCACTGCCACAGGGTACCAAATACTGGCCGTCAACGAGGCGCTCGACAGACTCGCCGCCCGAAATCAACAGGAAGCCGAACTGGTCAAGTTGCGTTACTTCGTTGGCCTGACCCTGGAGGAAGCCGCCGAAGCGATGGACATCTCGGCTCGGACTGCGGACAATTACTGGGCCCACGCCCGCGCGTGGCTTTTCCACGAAATCAAAGCCCAGCGCCGCTGAGCAAGCCTGCGTCCGGATCATTTCTTAAGCCTCGAGCTCTCATCGGAGCCTGGCTCGGCCCTTGCATCCTCACATTGCAAAAAGAGGCAAATCTTCGTTGCGCCTTTGGTGCGGGAATTTCGCGTTGGTTAGCGGTGGGCAACCCCACTAATGACAAACAACCAAGAATGCGCTTTGCGCCAAAAAAACGAAAGGTTAACTATGAAAAATACCATTACATCAACAAACCCGGCATTCCGTGCTGGCCCGCTGGTCGCCGCGTTGGCAGCTCTCCTCCTCGTGGCGGCCGGTTCAATCTCTGCCCGCGCCGGCGGAGGGGACGTCTTGGCGCCAGAGTCACTGCCTTATGGCCTCAGCTACCAGGAGTGGTCGGCCAAATGGTGGCAGTTCTATTACGGCCAATCGACGAACCATCTTGAGCCGCTTGGTTCTCCGGGAATTTGCGAAGGACCTGCCCGCCACGTTCGGTTTCTAAACGGAGCGCCTTCATCGACCACTGAAACCAACCATGTCACCATTCTCGCTGACACCCCGCTGTTCTTTGCGATTCTGGGTTTTGCAGCCGATAATACATCCTGCCCGACAAACACATTCACTACGAATTCAGCAGATGTACTGGCGGCGGAAGCCGTCGCCGGCTGGACCGGTGCCGCCACCCTGACCACCTGCACCATTGACGGAGTCGCGGTCGCCGGTCTGGATAACCCGACCAACACAGTCTATAACGTGGTATCCACCCCCTTCAGCTACACCACGGCGGAGGAAGGCAACATTGTCGCGGAAGCCGAAGGTGAACCGTGCCTTCCGGGAGGATTGACCGTTTATCCAGCGGTGGCGGACGGGGTGTACCTGATGCTCTCGCCGCTTTCGGTTGGGAAACACGCGATCCGCTTTGTGGGCGTGGCCGGTCCTATCAGCGCGCCCTTTCTCAAAATAGACCTCACCTATGACATCGAGGTGCGTCGGGATTCGGACCATGAGGGCAGGTAAACACTGGGTAAGTGCCCGAAACAAGGAATCGAAAACTCTTAAACAGAATATACTGAGGAGTCCGCAACATGGCTTACACCTGCGACCTGGCGGTGCTTCTCCCTCTCCCCTTCAGAAGGGGAGAGGGTCGGGGTGAGGGGTCCGTTTGTGTAATCTATCCTGCGGCTTCCCCTGTAAGTTGCAAGATTTGTGTTCTCGAACGTATCTCGATGCAGAAACATTCACCAAATTCCATCTAACGAAAAATATAAAACCATGAAATCACAACTTTCTTTCTTGCTTGCCGCCCTGACGGTGTGCGCCGGTTTGCATCGGGCCGCGGCCCAGGGCACGGCGTTCACCTACCAGGGCCAGCTCAATATCAATGGCAATCCCGCCAATGGCAGTTACGATCTGTCATTCTCGCTCTACAAGGTCAGCAGCGGCGGCGGGGTTCTTGCCGGGCCACTGACCAATTCCGCTACCGGCGTCACGAATGGTCTGTTCACCGTCAGTCTTGACTTCGGCTCCAACGTGTTCAACGGAGCGAGCTATTGGCTGGACATCTCGGCGCGCACTAACGGCAATGGCGCGTTTACGGAGTTGAGTCCCCGCCAACAGCTCACACCCGCGCCGTACTCGGTTTTTAGCGCAAACGCGGGCGCGGCCAACACGGCCAACGGGGTCGCAGCAGGTGCGGTCACTGCCACAGGTATTGGCAGCGGCCAGGTGGTAAAAAGCCTTAACGGATTGGAGGATGCGGTCACGTTGTCGCCAGGCGCGAATGTGACGATTACGCCGAGCGGAAACACGCTGACGATTGCCAGCAGCAGCGGCGGCGGCGGCGGCTGGTCGCTCACCGGCAACAGCGGCGTCAGTCCGACCAATGGGAACTTTCTCGGCACGAGTGACAACAATCCGCTGGAACTCTGGGTTGGTGATGCCCGCGCGATGCGGTTGGAACCGGATATTTCGGGCAACAACAAGCCCAACGTGATCCTCGGCTCTTCGAATAATGCGTCCTACGGAGGCACCGGTGTCACCATCGGGGGTGGTTACAACAACGGCGCCGTGGGTGCCAGCACGATCTCGGGAGGCCAGTTCAACTTTGCTTACGGCGGCTTCGATGCTGTGGGTGGCGGCGACCACAATACCGTCAACGGGCAATACTCCATTATCGGTGGCGGACGTTTCAACACCAACAACGGCATTCTCGCTACCATAGCCGGCGGCGGGTTCAACACCGCCAGTGGCCCAGGAGCTACGGTCGGCGGCGGCGGGTTCGACGGGGTGAATGACTTCGGCAACGGAGCAAACCGAGCCACGGGCCCGGCTTCGGTGGTGGCAGGCGGCCTGCTCAACACTGCCGGGGCCGCCTACGCCACGGTGTCCGGTGGCTCAAACAACCTCGCCAGTGGCGCGGTTTCCACTGTGTCGGGCGGCTGGAATAATGCTGCGACCGGCCCATATTCCACCGTGGCGGGCGGATCCTATAACGGGGCCTTCGGTCAGAACGCCACTGTCGCTGGAGGAGGTTACAATATCGCGCAGGGCTATTTCAGCTTTGCCGCCGGCAATGAAGCGGAGGCGCTGCACGACGGCTCCTTCGTTTGGGCCGATTCCGTGGGCGGCACGTTTTATTCCACCGCCAACGACCAGTTCAGCGTGCGCGCGGAAGGCGGGGTACGCTTCATCACCGCGGGCGCGGGCATGACGATTGATGGGGTGCCTGTCTCAACCGGGGGCGGCACCAATGGTTGGAATCTGAACGGAAACGCTGGCACTGATCCCAGTGTAAATTTCCTGGGGACTAGTGACGGCGCAGAACTCGTGCTCAAAGCCGGCAATCTTGAGGGCCTCCGCCTGACAGCCAGCCAGGACCTTATCCTGCAACGTCCGAGCCAGTATTCAGACTTCTCCAGGCGGAACGGCCTGGGTGTCTATGGCTTCACTTCCGCCATTGATGGTGGGTCGCGGATCTTTGCCAACCAAAACGTGCTCGGCCCGGTGCTCTATGGAGAAGCTGGTGGCGGCCTTGGGGTAATATCTCAAACCAGCCAGCAGACGCTGGCGCTGGAGTGGAGCACTTTCGGAATCTCGTTGAATCTGCCGACGACTATTTTCGGCAATACCACTATTAACGGCAACGTCGGCATCAACACGGCCACGCCACGCCAAGCGCTCGACGTGAACGGCGGGTTCGTCGAAATTCAGGGGAACGGAGCCCAGACCGCCATCGGTGGGCTCGGAGCCACCGCAGTCGTGATCGGAAGCTTTAATCCATCTGTCAGCGGTGTCTCGTTCGTCAACTTGAACACGTTCAGCAATCTGGACCTTACCTGCGGTGCCATCAACTGCCATCCCATAAGCTGTAGCACCATCACCATCCGCGGCGGTGCCGACCTCGCGGAACCCTTTCAGATCTCGAGTGCCGACAAGGAAATTCCTCAAGGCGCGGTGGTAGTCATTGATGAGGAGAATCCCGGCCGCCTCAGACTGAGCGACCAGCCCTACGACACACGAGTGGCGGGCGTGGTGAGCGGCGCCAACGGCGTCAATCCCGGCATTCAAATGCAGCAACAGGGAGTGCTCGAAGGCGGGAAGAACGTGGCGCTCACGGGGCGCGTTTATGTGCAGGCGGACGCGGCCAACGGAGTCATCCGACCGGGGGACTTGCTCACGACTTCCGGCACGCCGGGTTATGCGATGAAGGTCAGCGACCATGCAAAAGC
>Ga0073928_10003225_pt1 | contig 26123 bp, 26 predicted proteins | sample PaiPotPPA55metaG_FD_76969 | JGI IMG/M metagenome (GOLD analysis project Ga0073928, IMG submission 76969) | Iron sulfur acid spring bacterial and archeal communities from Banff, Canada, to study Microbial Dark Matter (Phase II) - Paint Pots PPA... ...
CGCCGCACGGACAATCCGCTACGCTCCTGAGACGCCATCCGCTCGCGCCACTCGTTGTGGCCAGTCCTCTTGTCTTCGGAAGTGTTTTCCGCCATGACTCCACTATGCGGCACCTGGCGGCGGCTTGGGAAGAGGGGTTCATCGGGCGCTTACGAAAATGGAAGTAGGCAGCCTATCCCGCTGGTTCCCCAGCCGGTGTACGATGGTAAGCAGTTGAACGGTTTTGAGTGGGATCCCAGGAAGGCCGCTGCGAATGAGCGGAAGCATCGTGTGAGCTTCGCGGACGCAGTTGCCGCTTCAAGGATGAAGCGGCCATCACAGTCCGCGAAGACGCTTCGCTCAATGAGGAGCGGTGGGCTACCCTGGGTTTGGACGCCCTGGGACGGGTTCTTGTCGTCGTCTATACTTGGCGTTACGAGCGGATCCGAATGATCTCAGCGCGGCGGGCCACTCCGCGCGAACGTCGAGAGTACGAGGAAAGGCTATGAAACGCGAATACGATTTCAGCAAGGGAAAGCGGGGCCCGGTAGTCCGAAAGCCGGCGCACCAGACGCGCGTCACGATCGGACTTGACAATGACGTGCTCGATTGGCTTCGCGCTACAGTCGATCAAGCAGGCGGCGGAGATTACGAGGAGCTGATCAACCAAGCCCTGCATGAATTCATCGGCCGAAAACGAGAGCCCTTCGAGTCGACGCTGCGGCGCGTCATTCGGGAAGAGCTGCGACGGACGGGATAGCATTCCGCAGCCGTCAGGGTATCTCCAGATCCAGCGAAAAGATGTCCGCGTTGGATCGAAATACGCTGGCCACCAGTACATCGCCGGGCTCCAGCCCCGCCATCAAATACGCTGTCACATTCGACTGAGGTATCTGCTTCATACCCATCATCTGCTCAACCTTGCGGGTCAAAAGGTGCACGCGGAAGATAGGTTGCTCCTCCCCGCCAAAAGCATTCTGATAGTAGACATACCTGCTGTCGCCGGAAAAATAGAGGAGTCCTAAACCGATGCCGCGGGTCAGAAATGTCCAGCGGCCGGTGCGAAAGTCGTATAACATCACTTCCGTTCGTGCGCGATGTGCGACAACGTAGCGGCCATCCTGCGACCAGGTGGGGTAAAACAGGTTGTCGGATCCCGGCAGAAAGCGGGGTTTGCCGGTGGCAAGATCGACAATATAGATCCCTGGCGCGAGCGGGTTGCCCGCCGGCGGATCCACCGAAAACAACAAAGACTTGCCATCGGGAGACCAATTCGGCGTGCCGAGGATGAAGGTTGACGCGGGAACCGGCTGGGCGGGGCCGCTGGCGGACGGGATCACGTACGCGGTATCCGGCCGCCCGGTCTCGGTGCCGGCGGCAGCAATTCGGGCGCCGTCCGGCGACCAGCGCGGCGCCGTCACCATCAGGCTCGGCGCCGTCAGTCGCACGGCTTGGCTGCCGTCCGGCCGGCTGCGCCATAGGGATCCGCCCGCGGAATTGCCGGCCATGCTGGAGCCTTCGGGATAATTCACATAGGCCACCCAGGCCTTATCTTTCGAATAACTGACCCATCTGCCCGCAGTGCCGGGGAGGTACGGCATGAACTGCCGGCGTCTGGCGTCGAACCGCATCAACTCGAAGAGAACCTGTCCGAGGCCAACATATACCTGTTTGCCGTCGGGCTTAGCCGCCAGCACCGATGCTTCCATGGGCGTGGAGTAGATCTGGATCGGAGACCGGTCCAACGTCCCGAGGAAACCACCCTTCTCACGCATGGCCCACACACTGGTCAACTTATTATGCCGGGATTCGAATACGTAGTACGTGCCCGCAGAGAGCCAGGCGCCGGTGCTTTCTCCGTCCGGGAAACCCGTGGCGGCGCTCCAGCCCCTGAGCAGAGGACGCGGTTCGGCGCCAGCGGTGACCTCCCACAAAGTAAGGGGTCTGCCTGCGGGATACCGCAGGCAAAAACGCAGAGTATCCGGCGGCGCGGCGGGCGCCCGGTGCAGCGAAATGGCCGATCCGGGCAGGTCCACCAGCTTGCGGGAATCGGTTCCATCCCGGTTCACACGATACAGAGCATCACCGCGGGCGACGATCACGTGCCGCCCATCCAGTGTCCACGCGGCGCTGTGACCGAGGACATCGCCCAAGCGGCGTGGAGATGCGCCCGACAGGGGCACAGCCCAGAGAGGCCGCTCACTGCGGATGCTTTCATCGCTATCATCGGCGCCCACTAACAGGCTGGATCGATCCGGCGAGATATCCAGAATTTCCGGACGCAGGAGTTCCACGGGCAACTGGATAGGCAGTGCTTCGCCACCATCCACGGGGACTTGGTTCATCGACCAGATCCCGCCGTGGCGTTCTACGAAGAATACACGAGCGCCGTCGGTCACCACACCTTTTGTGACGGCGATCTGGCCGCTATGCGTCAGGGGCCTTACCTGTAGCACGCGCGGCCCGCGCTTGTCAGGCCGGCGCAGCGCAGCCACGCTAAAGGCCAAGCCTGCTCCGAGGACGAGAACTACCAAACCGGCTGCCACGGCGACCTGGTTGCGCCGCACGAACTTGGCCCAGCGGTAAGTGAGCGTGTCCGGCCGTGCCATCACGGGACGCTTTTCCAGGTGCCGCTGGATGTCACTCCCGAGCGCGCCGGCAGAGTGGTAGCGCCGCTCCGGCTCTTTGCGTAGCGCCATGCGGATGATGTTGTCCAGGTCGCCCGCCAGTTGGGGCCGCAGCGACGCCGGCGGGGCAGGCTGTGTTTGGCAAACCACTCTGGCGATCGTGCCAGGCGAATAGTCGGGCATCTTCTGCGCCTTTTCTCCGCTCAGCAGTTCGTATAGGATCAGGCCCAAGGCGTACACATCCACCGCGGGAGTTACCGGGTCGCCCCGCACCTGCTCGGGTGAGGCGTAGTCCGGCGTCATGAGTGGCAGGCCGGTCTTGGTGACGGCGCCGCTATCGCTCGTCGCATCCAGAAGCTTAGCGATGCCGAAATCAAGCAATTTGGGGGTGCCTTCCCTGGTCACCAGGATGTTGGCGGGTTTCAGGTCGCGATGCACGATGAGGCTGTGGTGCGCATGTTCGACCCCTTCACACACATGCACGAACAGGCGCAGCCGGTCCTCTATCTTCAGCGAGCGCTGCGTGCACCAGTCGGTGATCGGCCGGCCCTCTATGAACTCCATCACCAGGTACGGCACGCCTTCCGGCGTGGATCCGCCGTCTAGCAGACGGGCAATATTGGGGTGCGACAGGCGTGCCAGGATCTGCCGCTCCTGCTTGAAGCGCACCAGGGTGGCGGGGGAAGAGGCAGCCGCGCGCACCAGTTTGATGGCCACCCGCTGACGGAACTCGGCGTCATCCCGCTCCGCGCGGTAAACGGCGCCCATGCCGCCATGGCCCAAGATGGCTTCCACGCGATAGGGGCCCAGACGCGTGCCGACCAACCGTTGGTCGGGGTCCAGCTCCCGGACGATTTCAGCGGCCATGGTGGCGATGGCTTCGTCGGCGGCGGGAAGGCTGGCGCCGGAGTTTTCCAGTAAGGAAGCCACCTCCCGGCGCACGCTCTCATCCGGGCATTCGCGCTCCAGAAATTGGCGGCGTTGCTCGGGCGGCAACTCCAAGCCGAGCTCGAAGAGCCGTACCACCTCCTTCCACTGTTCCGGGTCGAACTCTGGCATGGGACTTCGGGGGGCCGCATCTTTCCGCGGATCACTCCAATTATATGCTCATTATGATGGCTGCCTGGTTCAGAACCCGGTCGCCCAAAAGGGCAAAGCGGGGCGCGATGAGCCCAGGCCGAGCACGCGCGGGAGATAAAGTTGGCCACCGACGGCGGCACGGCCTGTTCGCGCACGCGGATGTGGACCAGTGGGATTATCTGTTGGACCTGAGAAAGCAGCGCAGTTTGGAGCGTGCTGGACGGGAATCGCGGGCAGGTGGAATTGATGGGGTAGGGTGGGGTGCTACAGTATGGCTTAAATGACTAACGGCAAACTGGCCAGTGAGCTTCAAGCGATCAGTAAAGAGCTTGACGAAGTTCTTGCAGACGAACAGGCCGCCGCCGCTCAATTGGACCGACGGTTTGCCGAAGAGCACGATGCGATTGAAAAGCTACTCCAGTCAGTTCAGGAAGCCAAATCGGCCGGCGGCTGGCGGAACACTCGATTCAACGTGTTCGATGTTTTGGGCCGACCACGCCTTGAGGAGGCCCATTCCAGCTTCTTGGCTTGGGTGCTCGACCCAGCCGAGGCACATGGATTCGGCGACGCCTTTCTACGTGAGTTCATGCGACGAAGTGTCGGGAAAGTGCCGCCCTCCACTCTGGACGTATCGGTGTCGCGTGAATATCGATGTGGCGGCGCCAGGTTCGACATCCACGTTGAAGGGGGCGACTGGTGTCTCGTCGTGGAAAACAAGATCGCCGATTTTCCCTGGGAACATCAGTGCCGGGCGTATCAAGAATACTGCAGAAAGCTAAAGGATCGCGGCGAGCATGCCTGGCTAGTGTATGTGACGCCCGTAAGCCGACCATCGGGAGCCGTTCCTTGGCTTCCGTACCGGGAGGTCCATCAGATTCTGCGGTCACTGACTCCAGACCCCTCGGCAGAGATGATAATCGAACATTTTTGCTAGCACATCCTTTCGGACTTGGAGGCATGAAGATGCCGAAAGAATACACGTTCACGCCAAGATTCAAGCTGATTGTCGACCACCTGAAAGCTGTCCGCACACTAGACGAGTATGTGAACGGTGTTGGCTTGAAGAAGGACATGCAGGGCTTGGCCAACTATCTTCAGCAGGAACTTAGTCACAGTGTCCTCAATCCGGCAGGGTGGGAGGACCTGTACGCTACTGAAGGTTCGCTATATTCCAGCCCAAAATCAAAATGGCGCGTTGTTAGAGGCGATGTCATCGCCGTTGAAATTTACCCCGACGAGGCAATCAATCTGATGACGAGCCCTGTGTCAACCTGTATGTGCCTGCAAACTGGAAAAGGAGAGCGCAGTTCAAAGCCAAGCTCAAAGCGCCACCTGGCTTTGAGCATGTCAGTCAGTATCCCGAGGGCGATTTAACGGAGGAGAGTTCCGTCTTCAAGTACGTGCCATACACGAGTTACGTCGGAGCTGACGGCCGGTTTGATTCTATCGGTTTTATTGACGCCTTCAGGGAAGCTACGAAAACTCTGGTAGCCATGGAGAAGAGCATAGATGCAATCCTGGATCGTCTGGCCTGAGTTTGGTGTGTCTCTGGTGCACTCCGCATGGAGAGATGTTTTCATGGCACAACCGAAGCCGGGGATCGGGACCGCCGCAGTGCTCGACGTCGAAACGACAGGCTTTAGCCCTCACAGCGACCAAATCGTAGAGCTGGCCATAACCCTATTCCACTATGACCGCGCTGCCGGGCGCGTCTTGGACGTTGTTGGAGAATATTCAGGGCTGCGTGAACCGTCCTGTCCCATCCCCCGGCGCACTTCGACTGTTCACGGAATCACGCGCCGTCTCGTGCGCGGCCTTCGGCTCAACTATCCCCGCATCCGGGCGATGCTGCGCAAGGCTGAGTTTGTCGTGACACATTGCGCGGCATTTGATCGCAGTTTCGTGGAGCGGCTGATGCCCTCATCTTGCGGCACAGCGTGGGTGTGTTCGCGAGACGACATTGACTGGTGGGCGAAGGGATTTGAAAGTTGCTCGCTGGAAGACCTCGCCTTCGCGCACGGTATTCAGAATCTACAACCGCACCGGGCCAGCGGCGATGTGGCGACGCTGCTGGCGCTCCTCAGCTATCGGCCCCAACACCGCAGACCGTATCTTTATGAACTGCTGCGCAACACTGGTCTAATCACGACGCGTCGCATCACGAAATCACCAACCCGGGCTGCTGAATGATGAATTCTGCATCCGACCGTTGCTCGGACCCAGCACTGGACCACTGCGACTGTACGAACTCCGGCGTGACGACCTGGCGGCCACAAACTGCGCGGCACCTGGCACGACGCTCACCTGCGGCGTCATGGGCCGGAAGCGGGGCAGGTTGTGTAACCGCCCGCCACGGGTAGATTACCCAGGAACGCGTACGGCGTGCAACGTCGAGGGGGCGCTCGGCCTACTCCCGCTGCCACACGACTGCGCCGTTGACGATCGTCGCCATGGGGCCGCCCTTGAACGCATGGCCGTCGAAAGGCGAGTTACGGCTCTTGGAGAACGACTGGTTGACATCGTAAGTCCATGGGACATCGGTACCGAAGATGGTGACGTCCGCCGGCGCGCCCGGAGCGAGCGTACCGCGGTGGAGACCCAAGAGGCGGGAGGGGCCGGTGGTGAAGAGCGCCACGAGACGCGCCAACGAAATCCTGCCGGTGTGGACCAAGTGCTCCAGCGCCAGTCCCAGCGCGGTTTCGAGGCCCAGAATGCCGAAGGGGCACCTCTCGAATTCCTGCATCTTTTCGCTGCCGGGATGCGGCGCATGATCGGAGGCGATCGCATCCACCGTGCCTGCCGCGATGGCGTCCAGCACCGCCGCCGCGTCGCAATCGCTGCGCAGGGGCGGCTTCATTTTGAAGTTCGAATCGTAGGGCCGAATGCGCGTGTCGCTGAGCGCGAAATGGTGCGGCGTGGCTTCACAGGTGACCGGCAAGCCGTGCTGCTTGGCGTGGGCGACCATCGCCACCGCGTTGCGCGTCGAGATGTGCGCCACGTGGAAGCGCGCGCCGGTGGCCTGCGCCAACAGGATATCGCGCGCCACCATCACGTCTTCGGAACTGGCGGGAATACCGCGCAGGCCCAGCCGCACCGATGTGTAGCCTTCGTGCATGTCACCCCCGGCGCTCAGGTTCAGGTCCTCGCAGTGATCGATTACCGGCAAGTCAAAGGAGCGCGCGGACTCCATGGCACGCCGCATCACGCGTGCATTCATCACTGGCCGGCCATCGTCGGATATGGCGACTATGCCGGCTGCTTTCATGGAGCCGATGGCCGCGAGTTCCTCGCCCGCGCTATTCTTGGTGATGGCGCCGATCGGGAAGACATTCGTTACGGCCAGCTTGCGCGCGCGCTCGACGATGTAGCTGGTCACCGTAGCGTTGTCGTTCACCGGGAGCGTGTTGGGCATGCAGCAGATGGATGTAAAGCCGCCCGCAGCCGCGGCGCGCGCGCCCGTCTCGATGGTTTCGGCATGCTCGATGCCCGGCTCGCGCAGGTGCACGTGCATATCAATGAATCCCGGCGCGACGATCAGCCCAGTAGCGTCGAAGATTTCGGCGTTCGCCGCATCTATGCCCCCCCCCACGGCCGCGATCGCGCCGTCGTCGATCAGAACATCGGCCGGCTTGTCAGTGCCCGATGCCGGATCGATCACGCGCCCGTGTCTAATGAGTAGCCGTGCCATTTATCCGATCACCTGTTCCAGCACCGCCATGCGAACAGCCACGCCGTTCTCCACCTGATTGAGGATCACCGAGCGCTGCGAATCGGCCACCTCGCTCGACAACTCGCGGCCGCGGTTGATGGGGCCGGGGTGCATGACGATAGCGTCCGGCTTGGCCATATCCAGGTGCTCCAGGCGCAAGCCGTAGAATTGGAAATACTCGCCGGCCGGGAAGGCGGCTTCGTGCTGGCGTTCGAGCTGCACGCGCAGCATCATGATCACGTCGGCATTCAGAATGGCGCGCTTGATGTCGTTGGTGAGCGTGACGCCAGGAGCCAGGCACGCCAGCTCGGGCGGCAGCAGCGAGGCCGGACCGCACAGCACGATCTGCGCGCCGAACTTCGAAAGCAGATAGACGTTGGAACGCGCCACGCGGCTGTGGGCGATGTCACCGATGATGGCCACGCGCAGGCCTTCGAGACTCGCGCGGCGGTCGAGGATGGTGCGGGCGTCGAGCAGCGCTTGCGTGGGATGCTCGTGCGTGCCGTCGCCCGCGTTGATGATGGGCATGGCCAAGTGCCGCGCCAGGAAGTGCGGCGCGCCGGATGCAGAGTGGCGCATGACGATGGCGTTGGGACGCATGGCCGCCAGCGTGTTCAGGGTATCCACCAGCGATTCGCCTTTCGACACGCTGGAGCCGGAGGCGGCGATCGAAATCGCGTCGGCGCCCAGCCGCTTGGCGGCGATTTCGAAGCTGGTGCGCGTGCGCGTAGACGCTTCGAAGAACAGGTTGACGATCATCTTGCCGCGAAGCGTCTCCAGCTTCTTTTGAGCTTGATCCTGAATGGGCTGAAAATCCTTGGCGCGCGCCAGGATGGCTTCGATCTCGGCGCGGGAGAGTTCTTCGATACCGAGCAATCCGGCCGGCATGTCTCAACCGGTTTGGCTGGCGGCGGCGCGCTCGACCAGCAGCACTTTTTCCATCTCGTCGATCTCCTGGAATTTCACTTCGATGATCTCGTCATCGGTGGTCTGCACGGTGCGGCCGATGAACTGCGCCTCGATAGGCAATTCGCGATGGCCGCGGTCGATGAAAGCCAGCAGATGCACGCGCGCCGGGCGGCCGTGGTCGAACAATGCGTCCAGCGCGGCGCGGATGGTACGGCCGGTGTAGAGAACGTCGTCCATCAGGATGATGTCTTTGCCTTGCACAGAGAAGGAGATCTCCGTGCCGCTCACGACGGGCTTGATGTCCACCGTGGTGAGGTCGTCGCGATAGAGGTTGATATCCAGCACGCCCACTGGGATGGCGCGATGTTCGAGGGCTTCGATTTTGCGCGCCAGCCGCTGCGCCAGCGGCACGCCGCGGCGGCGGATGCCGATGAAAGCGAGCCGGTCCAGATCGGGATTCTTTTCCAGAACCTCGTGCGCCAGGCGCACCAGAGTGCGGTCGATCTCCGAGGCGCTCATCAGTTGGGCTTTGACGCGAGTGAGAGGCATGGAACTTGCAGCCAACAGGGTAACACAGAAATCGCGGACGGACGTTGCTCGTTCACCGCCCGGACCAAAGCATCCGGCGCTTCGACCTGCATGCCGTGGCCGCTATTCGCGACGACGATCTGGCGGCCGCGCGTGGAGAGGCGCGCAAGGCTGGACTGCAGTTGATTTACCCACACCGTGTGAAACGCCGCGATCTGCTGCGCGGCGACCGGATCGGGCGGACTGGCATCTTTTCCCGCGGTCAGGACCAGCAGCGGGCGGTCGCCGAGGCTACCGGACGCGCGCGCCGCATCGTCGATTTCGGGGTTGCCCGTGCCGCGATCCGGCATGTCCGCGCCGCCGTTGGTTCCACGGCACCATTGTCCGAAAGCCGTGGCGTCCGCCGTGGCCCGGCTCCGTAGCGCGACGTACACGCGTTGCTCTTCCGCGCTCATCTGCGGAGGCGCAAACGTTCGCGACCTTCCCGAGATCCAGCGCACAATGCCGAAGCGCACCAGGGCGGGGCGCAACAGGCACGCGGCCTCGCGCACCAACTTCGGCACGCGGTTCGCCGGACTCTTCATCACCGGCGGCTCCTGCTGATCGGGATGGCTGGAATCGACCAGCACCATTCCCGCCACCTCCGCCGGATATTTTCCGGCGACCACGCGCACATATTCACCGCCGATCGACTGGCCGACGAGCACGTAGGGCGGCGGCACGCCCGCCGCCCGCAGCAGCTCGTGCAGGTCGTTCGCAATCGTGGCGCTGGTGGGCGGCACGGGCGGCGGATCGCTCCAGCCCACGCCCGCGCGATCATACCAGCAAGCGCGCGTCATGCGAGCGACCTCGGGCTGGACGAGCACCCAATCGTAGCCGGGATCGTTGCCGCCGCTTTCGAATATCACGGCGGGACTGCCTTCGCCCGAGCAATAGATGTTAAGCGTTCGCCCACCGAGATCAACTGACCGGCCTACTTGGTGTGGCGCTCGTTCTCGTTCGCGCGTCCGGCCGACTTGTTCGTACGTAAAGCCAGCCACGACCGCCACCGCCAACGCTACAATTAGGAACTTGCATACTCGTTTCACATGTGTGTCCTCGCGCCCGAGCGGGCGCACGCCGAAGGCACCATCGACCGCATTATCGTAGGGCGATCTGGTCCAGGGCGCCTTCCGCGCGTGCGCCAGGTCCAGCGCACGAAGTGAGTGCCTGCCCCTCACAGATGTAGCGACCTAGAGAACGCCTCCGCAACACTACCGAGATAGCGTGAGTACGTCTCCTCGAAGAACTTGCGCCCAGGCGGGGGCACGGACCCGCGAGCGACGGAAAGGAGCAGCTCTCCCAGGATGGCCTCCTGTCCCCTCTCCTTGGCGTTCTCCGAGAGGGCGCGCAGTAGATCACTGTTCCCGGTACCCCATTCATACGGACGGACCAAGCGCAGCAGAACCGCCCGCAGCATGCCCTCCGAGTAGTTCTTAAGATTCTGGAGGCCGAAGACATTCATGTCGGGGAATCTCGGGTGCAAACGCTTGGCGGCATCACGATCAGTGCGGAGGCACTGCAAGCCTGATGCGATAGTGAAGAGAGTGCATATAACAGAAAGACCCTCTGGACCTACCGGTGAACCGGAACCCAGCGGTCGCGGGGAGATCCCAGGCAGGCAGAACAGCGGTTGGTCGACAACACCGGCCTCGCGCCGCGATAGGAGACTTATTCTGTCGGTCAACCAACCCGGCGGGTTTACTAGGGCTTCCGAGACGCCGCTCAGGAAATCGCGCTCGTGGCACCACGGACAAGCATCAGCGTTCCAACGCGGGAGGTAGATGGTGTGAACGGAGGACAACTGCGATCTCCATGGGTAGTTTTTGGTCAGCGCGACCCTATTTTCCTCATACTCAGGCTGCGACTGGGTCCGTAAGACTCCGACCAGGAACATCACGGAGTCAAAGGTCCCAAACCGCTCGCGCAGCACCCTCACGAAGTCGTTCAACCTGGTTCCTGAATTCATCACGTCGTCGACTATGAGGATACGGCCGGCACTCTGCAGCAGTTCGGCGCTGGCCTGGGACAGGCCCCGCTCGGTGCGCAAGTCGTCATGTATAACGACGACCGGGACATCGCGGTGTACTGCTGCAGCAATCTTTGCCATGGTTCTACCAGCTTCGTGATCTGGGGCAACGACGACGTCCGGCGTGCCCATAAGCGCCCTCAGTCGCGTGCACCACCTGTAGCAGGTCGCTTTGCCGAAGAGACGCAATGGCGTCCGCCTGGTCAATCAGCACGATACCCTCGGGCTGGACGGAGTAGAGCCTGTGCACCGAATCCTTGTTGCTGTAGGTCAATAAGCAAACGAGCTTATGGTTAGCGCGCCACAATACAGCCTCACGAGCGCATGCGGCCTGCGGGCCGTCGACTGAGTCAATGAACTCCTCTCCGACGCGAAAAACGAAGCACGAGGCACGTCGGACGACGTCCGCCTCGGTCCTGCTTAATCGGGTATCCATCTCACCGGTCAGGCTCGACTCGGGGAGGGTGATAATGTGTGGGGCGAAGTACGCTTGTTGTCCTTCGCTCACGCCAGCGCCGACTCAAGCTCGCCAGGGAAGAGCTGCATCTGGTCGGGAGAGATCTCAGGGAATGGCCACAGCAAGCTTACGGACGATCCCACGCAACCATGCATTGATTCCGCGAACCGCGACAACGGCGACTCGATCTGTTCAGCCGGCCGAGAGAAGTCCTTGAAGCCCGACATCTCCGCCGACCTGATGAAGAGGAATGCCCTGAGATCCCTAGCCGCTCGGAGAATCTGCGTGAAGCCCTGGCCGACGGACAGGCCACTGCCCCGCGGTTTTCGGCTTTCGCCAGGTAACAGGGCCCGGTTCAATCTGTCCCAGCTCGACTCATTTGCCTTCTCAGGCAACGTCCGATGGATCCCAGGTCCGAGGTCCGCGACTGTATAGGAGCTAAACATGAGGTCCCCTTCGGTGTTTTCCCAGGTGCGCCGAATATACGGTTTGATAAGGTCAGGCACTTGGGGGCGGTCATCCAGCCCCGCCCAGCGATGGTATAGGGTCTTCTCGATTATTATTCCGCGGATTCCTTGGACCGCTCCGCTGCTGCCTGACGCGTGCTCATCGGAGTTCAGGGCTGCCTCGTAGAGGAATGTCACTAGTTGAGCTTCGGCGTGCGAAGCGCCCAGCCCTTTCCCATAGGTGATCTCACTCCCCAGCCTCGCCAAGAGGCTGCGAAACCGTCCCAAGCGGGGAAAGGTTCTACGGCCGTCTTCACGGAGGCACTGGGGTATGGAGTAATCAGGGTCACGGAAAAGCACATACTGCTTCGCACCGGCGGGAAGGACGCCCCCGACCTTGTGGACAGTTGCCCAGAGTGCGCTGAACAAGGAGTCGCTGACCTCGCGACCACTCGAGTCGAGGACGGAACTGGCCTTAGAGGCTAGTGCCAAGCCAAAAGCGGTTGCAAGAAGACCAAGACCTCCAACCTCCGGAATGCGTCGGAACAGCGTGTCCACGTGAATTGGAAAGGTCGTGCGAACAACCAGGTTCGTTCCGGACCGCCAGAGCTCGTGGAGCTTGCCAATTGCCACTCCTTCGGCCAACAGTGAAAACGCGGACTCCCGCGTGATCTGAAATATCACGTCCCCGACGGAATCCGGAGTCCAGTCGTGTATTTCCTCCAGTGTTACCGACTTGGTCAGCGTGAAAGCGGCCACTCGGGAAATTAGTGTAGCATAGTCGAGCTCCGGCAAGCTGCAGATCTCTCAAATCAGCGAGTTCCATTCCGGCGCTCATTGCTGTCCTGACGCCCCGCACCCTCCCCGCCGGTGCCATAATAGATCGAATCCCCAAATTCTTATGCCAGAACTCGTACAATACACCATCCAGGACGAAGTTGCCGTCCTGACCATCAATAATCCGCCGGTGAACGCGCTGAGCCCCGGCGTTCCCGATGGAATCGACGCCGGCGTGGCGCGCGCAGCCGCCGATCCCGCCGCCAAAGCTGTCGTGCTGATCGGCTCAGGCAGCACGTTCATCGCGGGCGCGGACATTCGCGTCTTCGGCACGATCCCCAATCGCGAAGTTTCCGTTGAGCGCTCGCATCGCGTGCACGAACTGCTGCGCCGCATCGAGGATTGCCCCAAGCCGGTGGTCGCCGCGATCCACGGCACGGCGCTGGGTGGCGGGCTGGAATTCGCCATGGCGTGCCACTATCGCGTAGCCGTGCCGAGCGCGAAGGTCGGACAGCCGGAAGTGCTGCTGGGCATCATTCCGGGCGCTGGCGGCACGCAGCGTCTGCCGCGGCTGTGCGGCGTGCCGACCGCCATCGAGATGTGTACGCTGGGCCAGCACATCAGCGCCAAGCGCGCGCACGCCGAAGGCATCGTCGACGCCCTCATCGACGGCGATCTGCTCACCGGCGCCATCGCTTTCGCGCGCGCCAAGGCTGCCGCGGGCGAGACGCGCAAGGTGCGCGAGCAGAGCGCCAAGATCGCCGATCAGGCGGCCGCGGTTGCAGCTATCCAGGCCGCGCGCGCCAGCCTGAAGAAAACCGCGCGCGGTGCGCATGCTCCGTATGCCGCGGTCGATGGCATCGAGGCCGGCGTGCTGCATGGCTTCGACAAAGGCTCGGACCGCGAGATCGAGCTGTTCTCCGATTGCGTGCTCTCCGATGAATCGCGCAACCTGATCCGGCTGTTCTTCGCCGAGCGCGAAGCGGCCAAGGTCCCCGGCGTGGCAAAAGAAACGCCCACGGCGGACATCCGCACGGCCGCAGTCGTCGGCGCGGGCACCATGGGCGGCGGCATCCCCATGTCGTATATCAACTCAGGCATCCCGGTGCTGCTCAAGGAATCCGACCAGGCGGCGCTCGACCGCGGCCTCGCCGTCATTCGCAAGAACTACGAAATCTCTGCGTCGAAGGGCAAGATGACCGCCGAGCAAGTCGAGCGCGTCATGTCACTGATCCGCCCGACGCTCACTTACGATGGCTTCGACAAGGTCGATATCGCCGTCGAAGCCGTGTTCGAGAATTTCGATCTGAAGAAGTCCGTCTTTGCCGATCTGGGGCGCGTGACGCGGCCGGATTGCGTGCTGGCATCCAACACTTCGACGCTCGATATCGATCAATTCGCGCACGCCAGCGGCCGCCCCGCCAACGTCATCGGCCATCACTTCTTCAGCCCGGCGAACGTGATGAAGCTGCTCGAAATCGTGCGCGGCAAGGCCACCAGCAACGAAACCATCGCCACGTCGTTGAAGCTTTCGAAGAAACTGAACAAGGTCGGCGTGGTGGTGGGCAACTGCTTCGGCTTCGTGGCCAACCGCATGCTCGCCTACTACATGCGCGAGGCGCAATTGGTGCTGGAGGAAGGCGCCAGCGTGCCGCAGATCGACAACGTGATGACCACCTTCGGCCTGCCGGTGGGGCCGTTCGCCATGCAGGATATCGCGGGCATCGACGTCGGCGCACGCATACGGCAGTACCTGCGCTCGATCGGCAAGCATCGCGCCGAAGGGCCGCAATCGCCAGTGGCGGACTGGCTGTACGAAATGGGCCGCTACGGCCAGAAGACCGGCGCGGGCTGGTATCAATACGAAGCCGGCAACCGCACGCCGATCATCGATCCGCTGATCGATGAATTGGCGGCGAAGGCTGCCCAGGAGCGCGGCGTGACGCGGCGCAAGATCTCCGACGACGAGATCCTATCGCGCATCATGGTGGCGCTGGCGAACGAAGGCGCGAACGTGCTCGACGAGCACATCGCGATTCGCCCCGGTGATATCGACGTGATCTACGCCTACGGCTTCGGCTATCCGCGGCATCGCGGCGGGCCGATGGCGTATGCCGATTCGCTGGGCCTCAGCCATGTGCTGGCGAAGGTGAACGAGTATCGCGCGCAGCTTGGCGATCATTGGAAGCCGGCGCCGCTGCTCGAACGCCTGGCCGCCACGAGCAAAGGATTCTACGACGCCGCGGCTTCCGCTTCGGCGGGATAGACATATGCGAAGAATGTGTCGCAGGCAGCACGTGGCGCAGGCACTCCTGCCTGCTCGCGGGCACTCTTGCCCGCGTCTCGCATGGTCACGCATTTCCCTCGCCCGAGACGCATCGGCGTCCATCGGCGTCCATCGGCGGTTCCTTTGACCTTCGATCTCGAACGCCTCCGCTTCCATTTCCGCGCCGTGCAGCCGGTGGCCTTCAAGCGCGGCAGTCCCGCGAACATGCTGCGCGGCGCACTAGGCAAAGCTCTGCACAAGACCGCAGCCAAAGACTACGCGCGCATCTTCGCCCCCAAGAGCAAAAGCGGACCGAGCGGCATCGCCGACGCCCCGCGCCCCTTCGTGTTCCGCGCCGCGCACCTGGATGGCGTGCGGGTCGCGCCGGGCGAACCATTCCAATTCGATATGCACCTGTTTGATCGCAAGCCGGACGCCGCGCCCCGCATGATCGAAGCCTTCGCCCATCTCGGGCGCGCCACGCTCGAATCGGTGGATCAGGAAACGGTCGCCATCGAGCTGAACGGCGCGCCGGAGCGCGTCGCCCGCGTGCGCGTTCGCTTCGTCACCCCCACCGAGCTGAAAGCAGATCAGCGGCTGATTGGGCGGCCCGAGTTCCCGGTCCTGTTCGGGCGGCTGCGCGACCGCATCAGTACGCTACGCGCGTTGTACGGCGGCGGGCCGCTCGATATCGACTTCAGCGCCATGGGCGAGCGCGCCGCGCGTGTGCTGCTGGTGCGCTCCCAGATAAGCTGGATTGAAGCCGAGCGCCGCTCCGGCAGCACCGGGCAGACGCATCCGCTGGGCGGATTCATCGGCGAGGCCGAGTACCAAGGCGATCTCGGCGAATTCGTCCCCTATCTGCGCGCCGGGCAATGGACCGGCGTCGGCCGCCAGACCGTCTGGGGCAAGGGAGAGATATGCTTCGACGTTGGTTGTTGATCGCCGCGTTCTGCGTGTTCGCCGCCGCGGCGCAACCGCAAGCGCCCGCCCCGGCGCCGCCACCGCCGCAGCCGCATCCTACGAAGACCTACACCCTGCCGCCCGACAAGCTGGCCAAAGCCATCGACTACACCAACGCCCGTCACCGGCTGCACTTCATCGCCGCGGGCTATGGCTTCGTGGTGCTGATCTTTGTGCTAAGCGCCGGGCTCGGGCCGCGCTACCGCGATTGGGCCGAATCCGCGTCGCGCCGCCGCATCCTGCAGGCCTACATCTTCGCGCCATTGCTGCTCGCTTCCATCGATATTCTGGAGCTGCCGATCGGCCTCTACGGCCACCACCTGGCGGTCGAATATCAGCAATCCGTGCAGAGTTGGGGCTCGTGGTTCTGGGATTGGACCAAGGGCGAGTTGCTGGGCTTTGTGCTGGCCGGCGTGCTGATCTGGATCCTGTATGGCGCGATGCGCCGCAGCCCGCGCGGCTGGTGGTTCTACTTCTGGCTCGCCTCCATCCCCATCCTGATCTTCCTGATGTTCATCACGCCCGTGGTGATCGAGCCCCTGTTCTTCAAATTCGAGCCGCTGGCCGCCCGGCAGCCGGCGCTGGTAGCCGATATCCAAAAAGTCGTGGCGCGCGGGGGACTCGAAATCCCCGCTGATCGCATGTTCGAGATGAAGGCCAGCGAGAAACTCAATTCACTCAACGCCTATGTGACCGGCATCGGCGCATCCAAACGCGTGGTGGTTTGGGACACGACGACGCAGAAGATGACTACCCCCGAGATCCTGTTCGTCTTCGGCCACGAGATGGGGCACTATGTGCTCGGCCACGTCTGGATTGGCATCCTGGCCGCCATGGCGGTGATTCTCGTGTTTCTGTTTCTGGGCTATCATGCGATGCACTGGGCGCTAGGGCGATGGGGCGCACGCTGGCGGATCGGCGGCATCGACGATTGGGCCTCCCTGCCGGTACTCTTGCTGGCGCTGGGCATCTTCGGCTTCGTCTCCGAGCCGCTCACCAATTCGTTCAGCCGCGTGCTCGAGCACCATGCCGATGTTTACGGCCTCGAGGTGATTCACGGCATCGTGCCGGATTCCTCGAACGTGGCTGCGGACGCTTTCCAGATCCTGGGCGAAGTAGCCCTGGACGATCCCAACCCGAGCAAGTTCATCGAATTCTGGCTGTACGATCATCCGTCCATCAGCCAGCGCGTACGCTTCGCTTCTCAGTATGATCCATGGGGAACCGGCCAGCCGCGCAAGTACGTCCAATAGCCACGATGAAACATTTGTTAGTTTTCGCTTTCGCGGCCCTTGCCGCCGCGCAGACTGTCCCCACCAACACAGTTGTTCGACACCTCGAAAACCGCTCCCAGCACCCGCTCGGTCATCAAGGCGTCGAAGTATCCGCGTTCATCGGTGTTCATCAGCGGCCATCCTCATAAAGTGCGTCCTCGACCAAGACTCTCAAGCTTATTGTTGGCCGCCCTACCCTAGCGGGCATCGCGGTCACTTTCGTCCAAGGCCGAAACATTCCCGCCCCGATCCTCCAAGTCCGGCCCGTCGCCACCTGCGGCCAACCCGGTGAGGCCGGCTGCGGCTCGGTTACCGCGATCACTATCCAGGTCCCCTTCGAAATAGTTCCGATTTGCGTCATCAGCGCCTGCCCGGAATTTGTACTACTCACGAAGTTGTTTGTTTCAGAGAACGGCAACGCCGGCGCTCTGATCGACGTTACTCCGGTGCCCCAGCAGATCCACATCCTCACCGCCTGCGATAGCATCTTCCCGGGCGCGAGCGGTTACCGCGGCTTCATTGGCTTGCCCTGCCAGCCGTACGTGACCCACGCGGACGGCTCGCTGGTCACGGCAAAGGCGCCCGCGCAGGTGGGAGAAGAACTGGTGGCATACGCGGTTGGCCTGGGCGCCACTTCGCCCGCGGTGGCAACCGGTCAATCGGCAGCCGCACCGGCACCCATCACGCAGCCAGTAGCGCTGGATTTCAACTATCGCCTGAACGCTTTGGCCACCGAACCCCAGATGCCTGGTATCGCGCCGGCGTTCGCTGGTCTGACCACCGGATTCCCCAGCCTGTACCAGGTTAACTTCACGGTGCCGCCGCCGCCCGTACCCGGCCAATTTGTCCCGGGTTGCTCGGAGACGGCGAGCCCCGGCACGGTCGCGTCGAATCTGACGGTGAGTCTGGGCGGTCTGGCGTCGTTTGATGGCGCCGGGATCTGTATCGCCGTGCCTGCGGCGTAGGAATTGGCCGAAGGTTAACCCTAGATCTGCCGGCGAAGCCAAATTATGCCGGCAAGTATTGTTTCATACAACTGGTGGCAAGAACGTACCAGGACCCGGCAATAGGCGCTTGATCTATGCCTCCCACAACCTATTGTGCAGTTCCAAACAGTTTATACTTCAGCTTGGGCCATCCTCAGTAAGTATTCGAGCCTCTTCAAAAGTACCGGGAGGCGCCCGTCCAGGTAGTACAAACCACGTTGTTTACGTATGACTTCGGTGGCCAGAATCTCATAGAAAACACTTGCTTTTTCCGGCGTAGTGCTGTATTCTTCTAATTGATTTCGACTGAGGCTCGTTTCGTATGCCACTTCACGCGACCGGGCGCCGGCGAAAATCTTGAAGAGCGTTTTTTCGGAGGAATGCTAATGAAGAAAGTATTGGTTCTGCTGGCAGCAACGTTATTGTCGCTCGCCATCGCGAGCGCCAACCCTATATCCTGTTCTACACCGCCCTCGGTCTACTACGGCCAATCAAGTCCCACATTTACCTGTGGAACCCTGACGTTCAGCAATTTCGATCTGGTGTCGGCCACCCCAAACGAAGGCGGACCTGGCGGCAATGTCGGGCGGGTTGACATTATTGCCCTTTCGTACGATTCGGTTACGGGCGAGGTCGATATGACCCTGAATCCAAACCTGTTAGCCGCTCAGGATGACGCCCTCCTGTTTGAGGTGACGGGCGGTGTGACCCAGCTCGATCTGGCCGTGGGCGGTTCGAATGCAACCGTGACCGAGCGGGCTTGCTCTTCTCCAATCCCGACCGCCGGCAACGCAGCTTTCCTGTGCCCGTCCGGAACCAAGTTGGGCCAAATATCGGATTTCAGCAACGACCCCGCCGCGCCAGTCTTTTCCAAGACGTTTCCGGTCACCTCGCCGATTTATATCTACAAGGACATCGGGACAGGCAATGGCAACCCGGTGGGATCAGGCCACTTAAGCGAGTTCACTGAGAGTTTCGAAGTTGGGTCCCGCACGCCTGAGCCGATCAGCCTGCTGCTGCTGGGTTCTGGTTTGCTCGGCCTTGGGCTGCTCCGCCGCAGAGTCCACAAGGGCTAATTTCCAAGCTACCGGAACAAGTCTCACGCCGAATCACAAGGCTCCGCAGGGCTCTGCGGGGCCTTTTTTGTTCGCACGCCGGCCCGCCCTCCGCGTCTCCGCGTCCGCGTGTCTCCGCGTCCGGCTCGCCCCTCGCCCCCTCGCCCGATCACTCCCTTTGCAGGCGATTACGGGTTTTCGACGTGACTGGTACGAATGGTCTCAAATAATGCCGCGTCAAAGTGTCCCGGACCACAAGCCAATCTCGGGACACCCTTGCTTGCCCTCACCGAACTGCTGTATTCTGCAAATTGAAATCTATCGGGCCCCTCATTTCCGCTGGGCTTCAAATAAGGAATTGAGGAAGGCAAACCGGGATTCGGAGGACACGCGACATGAAGACCTTATTCGTTTTGGCGGCAGCGACTTTATTACTGCTCAACGTTATGAGCGCCAACCCGGTGAGTTGCACGATACCGGGTGGCGGGGTGGTGACGTATAACACCCCCTCATCTCTTACCATGACCTGCGGTGCACTCACCTTCAGCAATTTCGATCTGGTGTCGTCCACGCCTAGCCCAGGTAACATCGGCAAAATCGATATCATCGGGCTGACATACGACTCGGCGACCGGCGAGGTGGACATGACCCTCAATCCGAACCTCGGGGCTTCGCAGGTCGACGACCTGCTGTTCCAGGTATCCGGCGGTGTCACACAGCTCGACTTGGCGGTCGGCGGTAACGACGCTACGATTACCGAGAGGGCTTGTTCGACTTCTATCCCGACCTCCGGCAGCGGCGCGTTCCTTTGCCCCTCCGGCACCATGTTGGGCCAGGTATCGGATTACAGCAACGACCCCGCAGCGCCGGTATTTTCCAGCTCGTTTCCCGTCACCAGCCCGATTTACATCGTCAAGGACATCGGAACCGGTGCCGGCGGTAGTTTGAGCTCCTTCACCGAGAGCTTTGAGACGAACGCCCGCGGCCATGTTCCCGAGCCAATCAGCCTGGTGCTGCTCGGTTCCGGCCTGCTGGCCTTGGGCATGTTTCGCCGGAGGGCGCACAAGAGCTAAACTAGAGATTCTGCGACAATACTCTCACGTCCAATCATCAAGGCTCCGCATTCCTGCGGAGCCTTTTCTTTTTGAAGAAGCATGCCGCGGGTCGCGATAACCGGAGCAGGATTGGTGACGCCGCTCGGCCTGACGGCGGCGGAGAATGTCGCGCGGAGCTGCCGTGGTGAATCGGGCATCGGGCCGGCCCGCGCTTTCACCGTCGAGGGGCATGCGGCCCAATCCCTGGCGACCGTCGGCGAGTTCGAGCTTGAGCCGTTCCTGCGCTTCCCCAAGAACTACAAGTTCATGGGCCGCTCCGTGCAGTTTGCCATGCGCGCCGGACGCGAAGCGCTCGACCAGAGCGGCCTTGATCCGCGCAAGCTCGACGCCACCCGCATCGGCATCCAGGTCGGCTCCGGCCAGACCGGCGTCGAGTACGACCACTTCTTCCCTTCGCTCCTCATGGCGTGGGACCAGGGCCGCGAGATGGATTACAAGTACCTGGGCGGCCTGCCTTCCCACCTGATCGACCGCTACATCTGCCTGCGCACGCTGGCCAACGGCGGCCTCGCGCTGCTTTCGACCGAATTCGGCATCCGCGGCCCCAACGGCAACTTCACCCAAAAGGACACCGCCTCGGCGCTGGCGTTGAACGCGGCCTATCTGGACGTGATAGAAGGCCGCTGCGACGTGGCGGTCGCCGGCGGTTACGATTCGCTGGCCACGCCCGGAAATTTCCTGGCCTACGAGCAGGCCGGCCTCCTCTCGCACGCCGCGCCCGCCGACGCTTACCGCCCCTTCGACGATCCGCCAGACGGGCTGGTGCTCGGCGAGGGCTCGGGCTTCCTGGTGCTGGAGAGTTGGGAGCATGCCGAAGCGCGCGGCGCCGCGATCCTAGGCGAATTCTGCGGCGCAGGCTGCGCCATGGGTGCGCAAGACGAATGGCGCCCGGCCTGGAACACCGAGACCATCGCCGCCGCCATCCACCAGGCGACCGGCGTCGCGCAGCCGGATTTCGTCGTCGCCGCCGGATTGGGTACCGCCGCCGAGGATCGCTGCGAAGCCCAAGCGATTGCCGCCGCGGTCGGGAGCCACACGCCCGTCACCGCGCTCAAGAGCCAGACCGGCTATATCGGCGCGGGCACCGCCGCTGCGGAACTAGCGCTGGGTTTGCTGTGTGCCCGCCAAGGCTTCCTGCCCGCCATTGCCCGCCATCGCCGGGCCGGGGCGGATTGTAAGCTCGACCTGGTAGCCGGCGACGCGCGGCCTCTGCAGCCCGCGCAGCCGCTCGGCTTGTTCCTGTCGTGCTCCTGGGGCGGCGCAGTGGCCGCCATCGCCGCGCGCGCGTTGCCGGCCTAGGACGCAGACAAGGGAGACAGACTAATGCACGACCGGATTTTGTACAGCAAGATAGATTGGTTGGAGCGGTATCAAGGCGAGGCGCGACCGCCAACGCCTTTCGGTCTCGGAGCGCTCTGCGGCGAGCGATTCAACTTCATGCCGTTTCACGACGGCGTATTTGGAGCGGTACCCAGGCTCAAGGGTTTTGGCCTCAGGCAAGCAGATCATTACCCCTGGCTGGTGATTTGGATCGCCCGCCCGCCCATTGCTGACCACCCCGGCGAGTATGAAAGGACGTACTGGCCAGTAGGCTGGTATGAACAGGCTACTCTGTTGACGAACCATCAGGATCGCCCAGAGTACCCTGACGACCCTAACTTCCCAATGTTCGGGAACGGGCGTTTCACATACATCATCAGCACTAAGGCCAACAATGCATACCTAATTCCGGCTGAGAACCGGCGGCTTTACCCGGAGATACCCACGAAACCGCTACCATCGGAACCCACCCGCTTTGGATCGGCGATGATACTCTATGCGCGATGCCCCGGGAAGACCGAGACGTGGCGGGAAAAATATGCTTTGATTGCCGAGGAAATTGCAAGCCGCCCCGATCTCGCCCAACAGCTGTGATCAATTACGTTAGGAGCTTAGGGCAGCACGCCGTCATTGGCTGTTCCCTGCTGGAATGGCGGGGATACCGCTTAGGTTAAAGGCGAACTGTGAATCATTAATTTGGGGGACTCTCGGGGGACCCTCGGATTCGCTAGCCGGTCACGACGCCAATCGCTCCAGCGCCAGCCCGATCATGCGGTCGTTAAAGAGTCGCTGCTTCCTTTCGGCGGCGGCCGGACCCCCGGGCCATCGGTTCAGTCCATCTCGGATCTCGGAGACGCTGCGACCGCAGTGCTCTCGTTCAATCAGCCAGTCCACAGTCGCGAGAAGTTCCATCCCTAATGGCGATTCGAACCCATCGATCCGTTGAGCGGTACGGTCCAATACCGCTTGCAGAGGGCGCGCGTCACGTTGCTTCAGGAAAACATCGAGATAGGGTCGCCGCTCTTCGTCGAACCAAATAGTGTCCGAGGGGCCGGCATCGCTCAGCCGCTTGTCGCAGTGAAGATAGCTACCATCCAACCCATTGAGTAAGTGGCGAAGGCGATCAGAGTATGGGCCGTATTTGTCGGCGACGAATCTCAGGTCCAACGGATCGTCGATCCCCATCTCGTGGATTGCCCGCTCCAAAAACCAACACAGCTTTTGGACCTCCAGATAGGTGCATTCAATGCCGAGCACCCAATACCGGCGCACCATCTCTGCCACCAGCGCTCGCGCCGGCGTCAACTTCATGACGCCGGTTCGCTTGGCCACATTCTGGTACTTCGCAGTCGGCTCAAACACCAGAACGTCGACGTTGTCCAGCGGTGCCAGGGTGCGCTCGATCTCGGGCCGCACGTCGCTCCAATCCAGACCGCCATTGCCGCACCCGAGCGGCGGTACAGCAATCGACCGGATGCCCTTTTCTTCCACTACCCTTCGCAGGTCTTTCAAGCCGTCAACGATCCATTGCAGCTTCGACGGTTGGCGCCAGTGCTTCTTGCTGGGGAAGTTGATGATCCAGCGCGGACCCTCGAACGTCAGGTTCTCCGTGACAAACATGTGCCCAACCTGAATTTCTTTGCGCTTGCACGCCTCTTCGTAAGCGCGGAAGTTCTCCGGAAAGGCTTCTTTGAACATCAGGGCGATGCCTTTGCCCATGACCCCGACCGTGTTCACGGTGTTGACTACGGCCTCGGTTGGCGCGTCGAGCAGATTTCCTTGCAGGAACTTTATCATCAGAAATACCACCCTGGTTGCACAACGATCTTCAGCGCCAAGCCCCGCTGGTCAAGTTCGGATTTGATCTGCTGTCCCACGGCTTCCGAATTACAACATACACCCATTAACGCACTCAAGGGTACGTGCTGCCAAATCAGTGCTTCGGCCTGGTATCGCTCCTTCTTGCCGGGATCGTCGGGGTCATGCTTGAAGTTACGGCTCTGCAGCAAAGGCCAGTCGATGCGATCGAGTTGCGCTAGATCCGTGAAATACTCGGCCATCTGCGGGTAGGCATGCTGGTTTGTAAATACGAACCGCACGCCCTGGGCAGCGACATGGTGCAGCGATGAGACGAAGATCACGATCTGGTCATCAGGAATTCTCTGCACGCCTCCGTACCCGGTCTTGATATTAAACATCATGACGGAGAATGGCGTGAAATAGAATGGCACGTAGTCACTCAGAGTACCACCAGGGGGAACCGGAACGATGCGCCGTGAGCGCTTGTCAATCAAGTCCAGGTTGCCGATATTCCGGTAGTTCGGGTCAACGATCCGCCCGTTCCGCGCGTGCAGGCCGTGGTCAAGGATCCAAGGCAAATTGTCGCGGTGAGCAATCCGGAAGATCAGTGCCTTCTCCGGATTTAAGTTCGAGGACATCGTCGGCGGCCCGTCTGAAACGTATTTGGATTCTACCTTTGCCCAGAATGGCCTAGATCCCTGACAAAATCCCAGGCTAGCACCTCCCAGGGCCAACAGAACCATCATACCGAGCGGCTTGTACGGGGCTGTTGTGCCCACGCAGCCGCGAACCCACCGAATCACAGGAGTCGAGCCCACCAGGAGTCGCAGCCGAATCGGCCTTCATCCTTAGGCTACGGAGCGAAGGCCGAAAGAAAAGCTAGGGCGTGCCGCCGAGACTCCCGGCAGCCAAAGGCGTGTATGAGATCGCGGCGCCAGATGCGTCGCTGAATCCCAGCTTAATGACTACGGACGTGTTGGGCGCCAACGAAGATCCTTTGGGAAGCGCGACCACATACGGGCTGCCAATCGGCGCCAAACAGGCCGTTGGCTTCGACTTGTTCACGACAGCCACGGCTGTGGGGAGGTCTTCCAAAATGAAGAACAATGGGCCGGCAAAAGCTTTCGTGCCTGCGTTCGTCAAAGAGACCCTTTGGAAATACAACCCTGAGCTCCGATCATAGATGATCTTACCGCTGGATATCGTGATTGTGTCTGTAATATACGAAGGGCAGGTGCTGACCGTGAGGCCGGAAAACACGGCGCGGCTACCGTTCGTGCCGTCACCCTGGTTTCCCGTGTCGGTAATCGTTACGCTGGTGAGCGTCTGAGTGCGAAAGGCCGCAGGCAAAATGTACCCCTGGCGGTCCAAGCGCTGGCCAATGCCATTTTGCCAGACCTGAATCGTGGACGTGTTGTTGATCGTGTTCGTATTGCCGTCATTGTTGTAATCACGCACATTCACGTCGCCCACCAGCGGTACAGTCTCCGTCGCACCGTTACTGCCAGTGAAGGTGACCCAGAGATAGGCGGTCGGACCAGGCCAACCCCAGAACGTGTTCAGCAAGGTGGCGGCAGAAGTGACGCCGTACACGCCCACTGGTATCGTTAGACTGACGACGCCCGAGCCGAAATTTGCAGCCTCCGCCCCGTTCCAATAATTGTTGGGTCCGGTTGGAATCGCGAACGGAATACCACCGAAATTCTGGCTGCCCGTCGGGAACGTAAATCCGTTGATGATCGAGGCGCCGCCGGGAGCGCCAGAAAATGTCCAGGGCTCGTTGGCCAAGCCGCTGATATCGACGGGAATCTCGCCGGCGCGCGCGGCGGTAAGCGTAATCGCTGTTACGCAGCATGCCAACCGGAGAGTCGTTCCCATTTGACGTGGAAGTTCCATTTTGCACCCCTTGGAAGATTCATAGTACTCCTGACCGCCTCACCCGTCAATCCCTTGGGCGGCTTCCAGCGCATCCGCCACTACGGTTTCTTGGCCAACTGCCATCGCGCTCAAAAACTGGCCCTCTGCCGCCGGTTGCTGGCCACTCCCTGCTCCGAACTGCTGCCCCAGCCCGCCGCTTGCCGCGACTTTCAGGCGGCCCTCATCGCCAGCCGCCCGCGGCTATGCCCCAGGTGCGGTGTCGGAATTTTGATCTCCATTCAGACCCTGTGGCCCTGCGGCACAGTCAAAAACCCCAGCACCGCCTTCTTCTCTGGGGTGAGCATCGAAACGGCTCAGTAACCCGCTATGACCACACTGCTTGTCCCGGTAGTCTTTCCAGGCGAAGGAGACTTGGCCGTCTTCGAGCGCCAACAGGCGGCGGTTGGAGATGGCCACGCGATGGGTGTAGCGTCCCAGGTATTCCAACACGTGTTGCGGGCCAGCGCAGGGGGCTTTGGCGTAAACTACCCATTTTTTCTTTTTGAGGGGGGCCAGGTAGCGGGCAAAAGCGGTGGGTTCGCGCAGCTCTTGCATCTTGCCAAAGAACTGGAGTTGGCCGGCGGCGTGAGCCGCTTCCAGGGCTTCCAGGAACAAGCGGCGGAAGAGAAGGCTGAGCACCTTTCACGGGCAACAGGTAGCGGCGGCGGGCGTGAATCCAGCGGTCCTGGTCGGCCGATAAGCCGCCGCCGGGGACCAGGCAGTGTAGGTGGGGATGGAAGTGCAAGTTCTGCCCCCAGCTATGCAGCACCGCGAAGAAGCCGAGTTCAACGGCCAAACGCTTGGGATCGCGGGCAATGGTGAGCAGGGTCTCGGCGGTGGCGCGGAA
>Ga0073928_10003226_pt1 | contig 26110 bp, 22 predicted proteins | sample PaiPotPPA55metaG_FD_76969 | JGI IMG/M metagenome (GOLD analysis project Ga0073928, IMG submission 76969) | Iron sulfur acid spring bacterial and archeal communities from Banff, Canada, to study Microbial Dark Matter (Phase II) - Paint Pots PPA... ...
AGGGGCTCGGTGATGCGGATGCCGTGCCGCGCCTCGGCCATCTTCGAGCTGCCGCTCAAGGTATGGATGGCGCGATACACGGACTCCGGTAAATCGTGCGGCGCCGGTTGGCCCGCGCGCTTGCGCAAGTATTCGCGAATCTCGCTCAGATGGCTCGACGTCTCCTTGCTGTAAATGTCATGCAGCACGGGATCCATCGCCGGCGGTGCGGCGGCGGGCGCTGTCGTGGCGGCGGCCGCCGGCGCAGCGGCGGCGCTGATCGTGGCCGCAGCGGCGGGTGCAGGTGGCGCGGCAGCGGCGGGCGCCGGAGCGGCAGCGATCGAAATCGACGCCGAAGTCGCCGTCGCGGCCGCGCGATCCTCCGTCAAGGTGACGGTGCCCTGATCCGCTTCGCGGCCGTCGGCGTAGGCGAAGGCGCGGCTCATCAGCGCCTCGATCGGTACCGAATTGTTGCGCCCCGTTTCCAACTGCTCCACCAATGGCGGAAGGGCGGCGACCGCGTTCCGCAACAGCGCCATCATGCCGGGCGTGCGGGACAGGGTCTTGTCGATGATCCGATTCAGCAAATTCTCGATCGACCAGCCGAACTCGGCGATCGACCGGGCGCCGACCATGCGGCCGCTGCCCTTCAGCGTATGAAAACTGCGCCGCATCAGGGCCAATGACTCCAAATCCATTGGATTTTGGTCCCATTGCGGGAAACTGCGTTGAATCGACGCAATCTCTTCCTTGGCTTCTTCGATGAACAGCTCGACGAATTGCGGATCGACCGGCTCGGGCTCTGGCACCGCGATCAACGGATGGGTTGCCGCGTGAGCGCGTTTGGTGCGTTCCAGGGCGATCGTCTCGCCAGGATCGAGCTTGACCGTCTTGGCCGCGTCGCCGGTCGAGATGCCGATATTCGGGACGCGTATCGATGCTTCGTCCGCCAGCGTCTTGATGCACATCTCGGCGTTGTCCAGCATGTACCAGGGATCGTTACGCCCGCTCTGCAGCGTTTCCATGTAGTACTCGATGCTGACGATGGCGTCCGCCACCCGCTCCAATCGGACGGCGTCCGGCGCAGGCGCCCCGGGCTCGATCAGCCTGCGCACATGCGTGCCGATCGCGTCCATCAATTCCACCGCTCGGCCCTTGCCCAGCATCAACAGACCGGCGGTGATGCCTCGCAGCAGCTGCGGCACGTTGTCGAGCCCCTGCGGCGGGAAGTCGCCGCCCTTTTGCACGGCAAGGGAAACGGCCTCCTTGATGCGCGCCAGGTTGACGATGCACTCGCGCAGCACCGCCTCGCTCACCAGTCTGAATTCGAGATCATGATCTGCCGGCAAATCCGCGGACGACCCATCCGATGTCGCGGGCAGTATCAGGCGCACGAGCTGATCGTCGAGGCTGTCTTCGACCGACAACAACACCCCGGCCACCTTGATCAGCGATTCATCGGGCGGAGTCTTGCCGTCGGTGACGATGTCGGATAGCTCGGAAATCTCTTCCTGGACGCGCTGCCGCAACTCCCCGAGTCCGAGCACCCCGAGGGTGTCGCTGATCTTCTTCAGCAGCTCGAGCTGAGGCAGGAGTTCATCGCTGTGGCCGCCGCCGCGGCGCACGAATATATCGAGAACATCCTTGACCTTGGAAAGATCTTCCTTGATGGCGGCAGCGACCGTGCGCATCAATTTGACGCTGGGCGCCGACAGGCTTTCACGCTCGTGTTCGATCGAGTCGTCGACCGGCAACAGCTCCGAGAGCTTGAACGAAGCTCGCACCGCGGCGATGCGGCCGCCGGTCGTGGATGCCCGGGCGACGTAGTACAGCAGGTTGTTCAAGAGATCGACCGGCGGATCCTCGCAGTAGCGGCCCTCGCCGAGTTCGTACAGCGCCTTGATTTGCCGATCCGCCTGACCCAGCAACCGCTTCAGCGTCGCGCTGCCTTCCAGGCCGTTGGCACGAACCGCTTCGAGGATGGCGCCCACGACCCACCACAATTGAAATACGGGTTGGGTCGTGGCGACCTGTTCGAGTTTTTCGGCCACCTTCGCCAGAATCTCCAGATTCTGCACGGTGCGCTCGCCTCGGATGTATCCCAGGAGGCCGATTTGAAAGCGCGGCCGCAGGCGCCTGGCCCACTGCGCCACTGAAACCGACTGCTCGTCGCTGCGCGGCGATTGCGGCTGCGCCGGCTGATCGGATTTCAGATTGAGCAATAGCAGCGTTCCCTCGGACAACAAGGGACTGCCGCGCACGGAGCGCAGATCGTTGAGCAGGGGCAGCAGCACCAAGGCCAAATCCCGGCCGCCCGACAACACTCTCTCGAGGTAGGTGGGCAACTGCACCATGGCCCGCATCAATGCGTCGAGACCGTCGACCTGACGCTTCTGGTCATTGTCCGAACTCAGCAAGTAGCGGGTGACGTGCTCCATTTCCTCGGCGAGCAGCGCCGCGCCGTAGACCTCGACCAAACGCAGTACCCCATGGGCGGAATGCAGTTGGTCGGCGCACTTCTCGAGCAGGGCTTGCTGGTCCGAGCGTTCTGCGTAAGCTTCCAGCGAGGCACGCGCGTCGTTCAAGGTCGCCGCGAGTTCTTTCGCGACAATGTGCAGGGTTTGGGAACTGATATCGGTCATGCCGGAATCGTCGTGAGCTTCAAGCGCCGAAGCCGCTGGCCTTGCGCATTTTGCCGGAATTGCCGGTATTGCTCGTGCTGCTGCTGGTGCTGGCGGTGCTGCTGGCGCCGCTCGCGGCGCCGGCGGCAGCGCCGCTGCTCGCAGGCTTGTTCAAGGCCGGCAACCGTGAGGACGTGCTGCCGACGGCGGTTGTGCCGCCGCCGTAGTCCGGTAGACGGAATCCCGCCACGGACTTGCGCAGCTGCGCCGACAACGCCGCCAGTTTGGCGATCGACGTGGATGTCGCCGTTGAGCCCTCGGCGGTCTGCGTCGATATTTCGCGCACCACCTGCATATTTTTCGAAATGTTCCCGGACGCGGCGGCTTGCTGCCGCGCGCTGGCCGAGATGTTCTGCACCAAGCTCGCGATCTGATTGGACACCTGCTCGATCTCCTCGAGCGCCGCGCCGGCGTTCTCCGCCAACAATGCGCCGCCGACCACATCGGTGGTGCTGCGCTCCATGGACACGACCGCCTCGTTGGTATCGGTCTGGATGGTGCGCACCAGCACCTCGATCTGCTTGGTGGCGTTCGCGGCGCGCTCCGCCAATCGTTGCACTTCATCCGCCACCACCGCGAAACCGCGGCCCGCTTCGCCGGCCATCGAGGCCTGAATCGAGGCATTGAGCGCCAGAATGTTGGTCTGCTCGGCGATGTCGTTGATCAGTTCCACGATGTTGCCGATCTCCTGGGAACTCTCGCCCAAGCGCTTGATGCGCTTGCTGGTCTCCTGGATGGTCTCGCGAATCGTATTCATCCCGTCGATCGTGCGGCGCACGGCATCGCCGCCCTTGTGGGCGATGTCTACCGAGTGTCTCGCGACATCCGAGCAGCGCTCCGAATTACCCGACACCTCCTCGATGGAGGCCGCCATGTCTGCCATGGACTCGCTGGCGGCGGAGATCTGCCGAGACTGCGCGCTGCTGGCCTTGGCCATATGTGCGGCGGCGCCCTGAGTCTGCTTGGCGGCCCCGTCCAATTGAATGGCGCTGTCGTTGATCGTCGTGACGAGTTCGCGCAAAGCCTCGATGGCATAGTTGATCGAATCGGCGATCGCCCCGGTAATATCCTCCGTCACGGTCGCCTGCACCGTCAGGTCGCCGTCCGCGAGACTCGACAATTCATCGAGCAATCGCATGATGGCTTCTTGATTGCGTTCGTTCTCGCGCACTCTGAGCTCGCTGGTGCGCCGTACGTTGACCGTTTTCAAATAGGTCCAAGAGAGCGCCCCGAGCAACGCGGCGGCAAGCCCCAACAACAGCAGGATCCAGATCTTGTAACCGGCGCCGGAATCGACTCGGGTCGCTGAACCGTCGCCCAGTTCGGCCGCGAGGCCGCCGGCCACGGCGGGCAGAGCGCGAGCCGCCGTCTGTGCCTTGGAGAGCGCTTCGGCGGCACCGATCGCCTTGCGCACGCTGCTCCCATATTGCTGATTCCGGGCAACCACGGCTTTCAAGCGTTGCTCGGCTTCCGCGCCGCTGACGCGCGTCAGAGCGAGGCCGGATTCCTCGCCGGACAAACCGCGCATGACCTGGTTCAGGAACTCCAGACTATCGGCGAGGCGTTGCGCGGACGGAGCGGCATCGCTCACACCCGCCGCGAGACCGTTCAAATCTTGCTGGATGCGCTGCACCATAAGTTCGAAGCGCTCCAGATACCGGCTCATTCCCTCGAGCTTTTGCACCCCGACCGCACTGGCAAGATCGCCCAGCTCCGACAGCAGCTTCGGCGCCAACTCACGAGCCTCTTGATTCGAAGCCTGGATGGTTTCCACGGCGGCTCGAGCGTCGCCGACCGCTTTCACGCCATCCGACAGCTTGTTCCACGCGGCCGCGTCACCGGTCCCCGCACCCCTGTCCGGCACGGATCCGCGCAAGGCCTTCAGGCGCGCCACGCTCTTGGCGATCGCATCGAAAGCGCTCGCCTCGCCCCGCAGCGCATTTTGCGCCTCGAACGGAATGCGCTGCACCACGAGGGACAGCTGTTCGGCGGGTGCCGTGATCGGGGCGGAATCGTGCGAGAGCCATGTCAGCGCGGCCGCGCCGGCCAAGCACAGCACGATGAGCGCCGCCAGCGCCGGCAAGAAATTCACCCTAGAACTTATATCGTTTCGCGTGATCATTTAGTCTTAACTTGTTCAGCTTGCGGCCTGTAAAAAGCTCTGGCTCTCGACCAAACTCTTCAAACTCAAGACCGGCCACACCTCACCACCGCGGCGAAAGGCACCGGCAAGATAACTATCGCAACGGATCACGGTCGGCGGCGCTTCGGCGTTGAACTCGCTTTCCGCGAAACGCCGAAAACCGAGTACCTCGTCCACCATGAGTCCCGCCGGAATTTCCCGATGATTGACCACGACAACACGGGTATTGCGGCCGGAGGCGGTCGCTCCGCTGCCCAGAAATTGCCGCAGATCCAGCATCGGCAGCAATTGTCCGCGAACGTTCGCCAACCCCTTTACCCAGCTCTTCGCGCCGGGGATGCGCGTCACCACCGCAGGGTAGCCCAACACCTCGCGGGTTTCCTCGCGGGCCACCAGGAAGGTCTCGCCGCCCATGCGAAACGCCACACCCACCCATTCACGGCCGGTGCTTGCATCCGGAACGCTGCTCGCCGTCACGGCGCGGCTGCGTTTTTCCAGTTCCTTGAGCAGTTCGAACGGACGGTCGCGCAAGCTGCGCAAGCTCAAGTCGCTCCCGCTCATCGTGTTCGTCATACGGCCAGCGCGGCCTGTGCCTTCTCGACCAGGGCCTGCGCCGACACGGGCTTGACCAGGTAATCCACCGCACCTTGGCGCAGGCCCCATACCCGATCCGTCTCCTGACCCTTGGTGGTGACCATGATGATGGGAATCAAACTGGTTTCCGGGTCGTTGATGAGCATCCGCGTGGCTTGATACCCGTTCACGCCCGGCATGACGATATCCATGAAGATGAGATCAGGCTTCATGGCCTTCGCCTTGCGAACTCCCTCTTCACCGTTCTCCGCGGCGGCGGTCTTGAAGCCATGCTTCTCCAGAGCCTTCTGCATGACGAATACCTCGGTGGGGGAGTCGTCGACGATGAGAATCAATGCCATTCTGGTGTTCTCCGTCATTTGCCGACGTGAGCTTCGATCGCGCCCAGCAGCTCGTCTTTGGTGAACGGCTTGGTCAAATAGTGCTCCGAGCCGACGATGCGGCCGCGAGCTCGATCGAACAATCCGTCCTTGCTCGACAACATGATGACCGGGATTTGCCTGAACACCTTGTTGTGCTTGATCAGCGAACAGGTCTGGTAGCCATCGAGGCGCGGCATCATGATGTCCACGAACACGATATCCGGCTGATGGTCGGCGATCTTGGAAAGCGCGTCGAAGCCATCGACGGCCGTGAACACTTCGCAGCCCTCCTTGGTCAGAAGGGTTTCGGCGGTCCGCCGGATGGTCTTGCTGTCGTCGATCACGAGAACTTTGAGTCCCGTGAGTTTCGGCTTGCCGTTGGTGATCATGCTCTCCACGAATCTGACCTTGAGGGACTAAAGGCTACGCGTCCGTAGGTACTGGAATCTTGTGGCTTTTTAACATATCCGGGCCCTGCAAGCCACGGTATGGGGTCGACATTTCGCGGTAAGCTGGGGCAAACAACGGTGGCGTAGTTCACAGTTTTCTCAAGAGGCTCATCCGGTACTGCGGCGTCCGCGTGCGCTAGACTGCATTGCCGCGAAAATTTCGTTTTCCATTTTTTGGGGGTTCTTAAGAAGGAATGAACATGTCTTCCCGAGTCCGGCTCGTCGTGGTCATGGACCCCATTGAAGCGATCAAGCCCGCCAAGGACAGCACATTGGCCATACTCCTGGCGGCACAGGCGCGCGGCTGGCAGCTCTTTTATGCGGAACAGAAGCACCTTTGGCTGCGCGACGGCATCGCCTGGGGACGCCTGGCGCCGCTGCAGGTGTTCGACGATCCCGGAACATGGTTTGTGCGAGGCAAGACGCAAGACGCCAGACTGGGTGAATTCGACGCGATTCTGATGCGCAAGGATCCGCCCTTCGATATGGAGTACATCTACACCACGTACATTCTGGATCGCGCCGCGATCCAGGGCGCGTTGGTGTGCAACCGGCCGCAGGGTCTGCGGGACATGAACGAGAAGGTCTACACCGCCTGGTTTCCCGAGTGCTGCGCGCCCACCCTCATCACCCGCGACATGCAGGACATGAGCGAATTCCTGCGGGAGCACGGCAAAGCGGTGTGCAAGCCCTTGTACGGCATGGGAGGACGCTCGATATTCGTTCTGGAGCAGGGCGACAAGAATCGCAATGTGGTGTTCGAAACGCTGACCGAATACGGCACCCGGTACGCGATCGTGCAGCGCTACCTGCCGGAGATCGTGACGGCCGGCGACTGCCGGATCATTCTGGTGGACGGCGAGCCCGTGCCGTTCGCTCTGGTGCGGATACCCACGCCAGACGACAACCGCGGCAATCTGGCCGCCGGCGCACGGGCCGAGAGCCGCCCGCTCAACGAGCGTGACCGCTGGCTGTGCGCGCAAATCGGCCCCAAGCTGAAGGCGGCCGGCATGATCTTCGTCGGACTGGATGTCATCGGCGACTACGTCACGGAGATCAATGTCACCAGCCCGACCGGCATCCGCGAACTAAACAAGAAGCACGGTGTCGACATTGGAGCGATGCTGGTGGATGCCATCCACAGGAATTTGAGCGCTGCGTGACTTCCGATATGTATCAAGCCGGCGACATGCTTCGGGCCGGGCTGCCGCCCGCGAACGATCGGATGCTGACGACGTGCTTTTTGGCGGCGTTGTTCCATGGGATCGTGATCCTGGGCGTGACATTCAGTTCACCGGGCAGCAAGGCGGACGGCGACGGGACGCCGGCCTTGGAGGTCGTCCTGGTCAACGACCAAGCGCCGAGCGTGGCGAAGAACCCGAACGCGCAGTACCTGTCCGAGCGCACTCAGAAGGGGTCCGGCAATACCTTAAAGCACGAGCGCACCTTGATCCCCAAGTCCTCCCTGATGCCGGTCGAGCGCCCGGGTATCCCCAGCGGCGATGGGCTGGCGGCGATTCAGGCCGGCACCGAGGCGGGGGATGAGGAACTCGTTGCAACACACATGCCGGCGCAAAAGATCTTGTATTTCGCATCGCCCACGGCCGCTTCGGTGCCATCCCAGCTGCCTCTGTTGCTCGAGAAGCGGCCTGACCTTGCCATGACTCCCAACAGCGACGGAGTCGAGCTGCATATGCGCGGCGAAGCCATGCAGCAGCTCTGGATCGCCGCGGACACGCGGGAATCCGACGTAGCCGTTTACCTGGACAGCTGGCGCCGTAAGATCGAGCGCGTGGGTACGATGAATTTCCCCGACGTCGTGCGGCGCCAGAAGCTGTCCGGCACCCCGGTCATCGAAGTGACCATCGGTTCCGACGGCAAACTCCTGCAAACCGTCATTCGGCGCAGCAGCGGGCATGCGGAAATCGACGAGGCCGCGATGAGAATTCTGAAGCTCGCGGCGCCCTTTGATCCGTTTCCGGGCGAGTTGACCGTCAAGCACGATGAAATCCGCATTGCGTACGAATGGCAGTTCTTGGGCGGCGCTTCGCAGGGAAGCGGCGTCTTTTATGCGGAGCCGAACCATTAGCGAATCGGGCTATCTGACCAATCAGTTGCTGATCGCCATGCCGGCCATGGGCGATCCCAACTTTGCGCAGACCGTCGCACTGGTCTGCGATCACAGTTCGCGCGGCGCGCTCGGACTGATCCTCAACAAACCCTTGCCCATGCGGATGGGCGAAATTTTCGAGCAGCTGGAAATCGAACTCGCCACGGGACCCTTGCGGGAACGACAGGTATTGCGCGGCGGCCCGATGCAGACCGATCGCGGTTTCGTCGTGCACCGGGCCGGCGGCGAATGGGACTCGACGCTCAAGGTGTCCGACATCATCCATGTCACGACGTCGCGGGACATATTGGCAGCCATGGCCCTCGGCAAGGGGCCCGAAGAAGCCATTGTCGCCTTGGGGTATGCCGGCTGGGACGGCGGACAGCTGGAAGACGAGATCCGGGCGAACGCCTGGCTGAGCGCTCCGGTCGACCCCGGCTTGATTTTCGAGTTGCCGTTCGAATCCCGCTGGCTGGCCGCGGGACGTCTCCTGGGCGTGGAGTTGTCGCGCATCAGCCCCATCAGCGGCAATGCCTAAGACCGGTCGTGCCTGAGCCGGCCGCGCCCAAACCGGCTGCTTCCGGACAGGCCGCGCCCAACGGGCCGGCAAGCGGCGGACCGCGGGTCGTCCTAGCCTTCGATTTTGGGTCTAGGCGCATCGGCGTCGCATGCGGCGACACCGTGAGCCGCACTGCTGCTCCGCTCGACGCCGTGCCGGTCGGCATGGCCGGACCCCGCTGGGAAGCAATCGATGCGCTACTGCGCGACTGGCAGCCGGCACTCATCGTGGTCGGCCTGCCGTATAACGTGGATGGTTCCGACAGCACCCAGACTCGCGATGCACGCGGCTTTGCAGCCGAAGTCGCGCGGCGCTATCGGCTGCAGGTCGTTCTGGTCGACGAGCGCTATTCGTCGAGGGAAGCCGAAGCGCGGTTGAAGTCGGCACGCCAGTCCGGCCTGCGCCGGCGCCGAGTTGCAAAAGCCGATGTCGACGCAGCGGCGGCCTGCGTCATCTTGGAACGCTGGTTCACCGAAGATCCGCAGCGGAGCACTGCGCTATAGCCGCCCCGCCGCCGCACAGGCCGCTCTGCCGTATAATGCGGCCGGTTCCCGTAAACATGAGGCGCAAATGCGTTCACAACAAGACAGCGCCGGGGGCCTGCGCCACCTCATCACGCTCGATGGTCTGACCCGCGACGCGTTGACGGCGATTCTCGATCGTGCGGAAAGCTACCGCCGCCTTCCGGGACAGCCCGCCTATGAAGGCCGCGAGCTCGCCGGGGTTACCCTCGCCAACTTGTTCTTCGAGCCGAGCACCCGCACCCGCGCTTCGTTCGACCTCGCCAGCCGCCGTTTGGGCGCGCATGTGCTCAACTTGGACCTGCATTCGAGTTCGCGCGCCAAGGGCGAGAGCATGTTGGACACGATCTATACGCTCGAAGCCATGAACACCGATGTGTTCGTGATCCGCGACTCGGAAGCGGGCATGCCGGAATTTCTCATCGACCATGTCGCCCCTCACGTGTCGGTGATCAGCGCGGGCGAGGCGCACGTGTCTCATCCCACACAGGGGCTGCTCGACGCTCTGACCATTCGCACCCACAAGCGCCGCTTCGCCGGGCTTAAAGTGGCCATCGTCGGGGATATCAAACACTCGCGCGTCGCCAGGTCCGCCCATCAGGCGTTGACGACGCTGGGCACGACGGATCTGCGGATGGTGGCGCCTGAAGCGCTGTTGCCGGCGGAGGGCGAGTTTCGCGGCGCGCAGCGCTTCACCCGCATCGAGGACGGCATTGCGGGAGCCGACGTGGTGATGATGCTGCGCATTCAAAAGGAACGCATGGCGCAAAGCGCGTCTCTCGATGACGCCGCCTATTTCCGCGATTTTGGCCTGGACGCCAAGCGCCTGAAATTGGCTGCGCCGAGCGTGCTCGTCATGCATCCGGGACCCATGAACCGCGGCGTCGAAATCTCATCGGACGTGGCGGACGGATCGCGTTCCGTCATCCGCGAACAGGTCAACAACGGGGTCGCAGTCCGCATGGCGGTGCTGGCGTCGATTGCCGCCACTCTCACCAGGCATCGCAGGCCTCTGTAAAAGCGCTACGCGCGGATCTACGGGGTCGGGGCGCATTGCGCTACGCAGTCCCTGCTTCGCGCAAGCCCTGGGTGGCCATCCCTGGCCACCCGTTCGACGCAGTGCGTCTCACCCGTTTGATAGGCGCGCTGCGCGCGCATGAGATTACCCGGGGTGCTCGACAGCGGGGCTCCGACGCCGGGCGGCCGGGGGTCTCTTACCCGGCCGTATTGCCGCCATCGACCAGCCAAGCCGCGCCCGTGACGTAGCTCGCGGCGTCGGAAGCGAGGAAGGCAACCACTTTGGCAACCTCGGCCGGTCGACCGACCCTCCCCAACGGGAAAGCTGCACCCTTCCGCGCCAGACCGGCGGCGATCTCCTCGCCACGGGATTGGATACCCTCCAGCAACATCGGCGTCTCGACATCTCCGGGGCACACCGCGTTGATGCGCACGCCCTGGGGTCCGTGGTCCAAGGCCATGGCCTTGGTGAGCTGCAGCACCGCCCCCTTCGAAGCACAGTAAACCGCCTCGCCCTGGCCGGCGACCACCGCAAAGTCGGACGCGATGTTGACGATGCTGCCCTTGCCGGCGGCCACCATGTGCTTCAGGGCAGCGCGCGAGCAGCGCATGAGCGCCGTCACGTTCACGTCCATCACTCGCGTCCAATCATCGTCACTGGTCTCGAGAATGCTGCCGCGATGCGTGATGCCGGCGTTGTTGACGAGGATGTCCAGACCGCCGAAGGCCGTCAATGTCTCGGCAATCAAGCGATCGGGGAAAGCGGGATCGGCGATGTCGCCCGCAATGAATCGGGTTCCCAATTCGCTCGCAAGCGCCGCACCGGCGGCCTGATTGCGGCCCGTCAGCATCAATTGCGCGCCCGCCGCCGCGATCTCGCGCGCGATGGCGCAACCGATGCCTGAGGTAGCGCCGGTAACCAAGGCTATTTTCCCTTTCAGATCCGACACATCTTCACCCCTGCGCACGCTTTAGAAACAAGAGTCCGATCGCCGCGGCGGCGGCCAATGCCGTCACGGGGAGAAGGGCCTGCAGCACATGCGTCTCGCTCGCGCCATGTCCGAGCAGAATTCCCGCGGCAAAAGGTCCGACGGCCGAGCCGAGCCGGCTCGCAGCCACGGTGGCGCCGGTTCCCGTGCCGCGGGTCTCAACGGCGTAGTACGCCGGAGCGAGCCCATACAGTATGAACTGAGCGCCGAGAACGCAGGCACCGAGGACGGCGGCGGTCGCCGCGGCGAGGAGCAGGTCTTTCCCGAGCGGCGCCATCACGATGAGACCGGCGGCAAGTCCCGCGTAGCAGACGAACAACACCCTCCGGCGCGGCCGCCGCTGCATCCTCCAGCCGAGATAGACCGAGCCCAACGCGGCCCCGACATTGAACAGGATCTGGATGAACAGCGCGTCGGTCTTGGAAAATCCCTTGGCACCCATGAGCACGGGCATCCAGTTCAGCAACAGGTACGTGACCAGAGTCGTGAAGAATACGGCCGCCCATAAAAGGACCGTCGGCCCGGCGCGCGTCCCGCCGAACAGCACCTCCAGCGTCGTGTGCTTCGTGCCTGCCGCCGCTGCCGCGGCTTTCGCCTGGCGAAACAGCGCCGACTCGGGCAGCACCAGCGCCATCACCGGAGCCAGCGCCAGAGGCGCAATCCCCCCGACATAGAAGACGATGCGCCAGTCGCCGTTGGCGCCCCCGAGAAAACCGATGAGACTCGCGAGCGCGCCTCCGGCGGGCATTCCGGCGACCGTAATGACGACATTGATGATGCTGTTGCGGCCGCCCGAGGCTTCGGCGGTCAATGCGATGAGGTTGGGAAACGCTCCGCCGAGGCCCAATCCGCACAGAAACCGGATCACGAGCAGACTCGGGAGTCCCGCGGCCCACGCGGTGCACAGCTGCAATGCGCCGAACATCGCGGTGGCCAGCACGAGCGCGTTCTTGCGGCCCCAGAAATCGGCGATGCGCCCGCCGATGAAAGCGCCGAAGAAGAGACCGAGCGGACTGGCGAGCAGCACCACACCCAGCTGCTGCTTGGACAGTCCGAACTCGGGGCCGAGCGAGGGGGCCGCGATCCCCATCGACTGCAGGTCCATCCCCTCGATCACAGCCGTCAGGAAACATAGAGCCAGCGTCGCGGCCACACGCTGCTCCCGGCCGGAATCAAGTGTCGCGGTCACGTTCATAGTGCGCGGATGAGTGCGCTCAGCCTGCTCAAGCAATCGATCCTTTCGCCGGCTTGACGGCTTTCATATGCCCCGGCCGCAGTTCTCCCCGGCGCAGCACGAGAACCAGCTGGCGCCAGTTGGCCACGAAGTGTTCGGCGCGCCCGGCGCCGATCCGTTCGATGATCACCGGCTTGAGTTCGCCCTCCATGGATTGGAGTTCCCGCTGCGCAAGCGCGAAATACCATTCATTCCGGTCTCGAACTTCCACGTTCTCGAACCCGGCCTGCTTGACCGCAGCGGCGCATTGTTCGAGCGTAGCCATGTTGTACGTCACCCCTTCGATGCGAAAGAACTCCATCATCTCAGGGGAGTACGTCCCCATCCCGCCCCGCAGCCAATCGCTCGCGATGAAGCGTCCGCCCGGCCGCAGGATGCGATAAATGTCGGCGTAAAGCGCCGCCTTGTCCGGAATGTGAACGATCGCATCCTTCGAAAATACGACATCGAAGCTTTCGGATTCGAATGGCAGCGGACCTGGCGTGACGCATAGGCTTTTGATTCGATCGGCCAGCTGCGCCCGTGCGATCCGAGCGTCCATCTGCTTCAAAAGAACCGGATCGACGTCGATGCCCAGCACTGAACCCGCGCCGTGCTGCGTGACGAGCAGTTGATCGATGACGCCCAGCCCCGCGCCGATGTCGAGCACCTTGCAGCCGCGAATGTCGCTGCCTTCCAGCAGGTATGCTACTTCGTCCGCGCCGCCGGGCGACAAAAAGCCCTCTCCCCAAATCAACTGCAACAGCGTCTGCATCGCAGAGTCGTACTCTCCGACTTCGCTGTCCTGATCGATCTTCACTCCCATGATCTCCTCTCGCGCCGTTTGTGGCGACAGCGCCTATCTCTTAGGTTGCCACGCCGCGAGTCCCGCGCGCCAGAAAACGAACGCAGCAATGTCGGCATCCTCGGCGTCCCGAGTGGACTTGGTCGTGCCCATGCCGTGGCCCGCGGAATCTTCCACCCTGAGCAACACCGGCGCGTGATCAGCCAGCTCCATGAGGCGCGCGGCCATTTTGGCCGGTTCCCAGGGCTCGACGCGCGGGTCGTTCAAGCCGGTCGTCAGCAGAAACGCGGGATAGCGCACGTCGTTGCGCACATGCTGATAGGCGTCCATCGCCAGAAGATTCTTGAACCCCTGTTCTTCTTTGAAGGTACCGAATTCCGGGATATTGGCGGGACCTGTCGGCATGACCTCGGACCGCAGCGAATCGACGTCGCCCACGCGCGCAATCGCTCCGGCGAACAAGTCCGGGCGCTCGGTGGCTGCCCTTCCCACCGTGATTCCGCCCGCCGAAGTCCCTTGGATGGTCAGCATATCCCGGGTCGTATATCCCTTGGCGATCAGGGTCTCGGCGCATGCAATGAAATCGCGCCAGGTGTTTGGCTTTTGAGCGTCCTTGCCACCCAAGCGCCAGGCCTCTCCCAGCTCGCCGCCGCCGCGCACGTGGCACTCGGCATAGACCGCTCCGGCGTCGGCGAGCGCCGGAATCCTGGGGGCGAACCACGGCAGGTTGGAAATGCCGTACGCACCGTAGGCATCGAGCAAGGTGGGCCGCGGTGACAGCGGCCCGGCCGGAGCGACAACGGAGAGCGGCACTTGAGTACCGTCGGCGGCCGTCGCCGACAGTTCCGCTACGGAATAGCGCTTTGGATCAATCGTCGGTCCCGAAACCAAGTCCAACTGAGTGAACGCATTCTTCGTTGGATCGTAACGAAACTGCGTCAGCGGGCTGATCCACCCCTCCAGCTCCAGCACGGCGCCCGGCTGCGTGGGGTCGGTAGCGACCTCGGAAATGATCCCCCGGAACGGTAGATTGAGCTCCGCGACTTTGCCGTCGGGGCCAACATGCAGCAACTGCGCCTCCAGCCCCCGTCTCGCGGCGACATACAGCCCGTCGGCCGCAGCGTGAATGGATTCGATGACTCGGTCCGCACGCGCGGGAATCAAGATCGTGGCGCTCGCCAGCGTGCCGTTGAGAGGCATCGCCTTCACGTTGAAGGTCGGCGCATCCTTGTGTGTCAGGAAGTACAGGGTCGTCGAGTTCGCATCCAGAACCGTGACGTCATCATCGCGCTTGACCAGCTGTCGCCACTGGGCCTGCCCAGCGCTTGCTTCTTTCAGCGGCGCGATCCAGACCTCCACTTCGTTCTGCACGCCGTTTCTCCCGATGAGGACGGCGCGCGAAGCGCCCGGCACGACGCGGGTGAAGGGGAATACCAGGGGATCCTTGACGGGCCCCCGTTCACTGGACGCCCCCGCGATGCGAACCGGCGGCCCTCGGAGATCCCAGTAGGACGAGGAATAGTTCAGATACTTTTCGGCCGGCGCAGCGCCGGGGCGCAGCTCCTGCAGCCGGCCGACGAAAAGCGCCAGCCCGTCATCGGTCCACGAGGGACGTCCCCACTGTGCATGCTCGACCGGACCCGCTACGGTGGCACCGCTCGCGATATCCAGTACGGTCAGCACGGAGTTTTCAGAGCCTCCGGCGGAAATCCCAACGGCGACCCGCTTTCCGTCGCGCGACACCGCGAAATAGTCGATGGCATGCGGCACGCCGCCGGCCGCTTTGATCAGCGCGGTGCCGTCGACCAGCGTGCGCGTCGGCCGGCCGTTTGGTCGAACGACGAGGTCAAACGTGTCCGAGCCCGGTTTTCGCTCCAGGTAGAACAGCATGTTTCCTGCCGGCTGCACGGACTTCACCAAGCCGAAGCTGGCACCAAACGCGCTCAGCTTGCGCAGATACTCGGCGCGGGGCCCGATCGAGTCGAACACCGAACGCGTGTACGATCCCTGCGCTTTCATCCAATCGAGGGTGGTGGGATCTTTCGCCTCCATGAAACGAAATCGATCGGTCACCTCGGTCCCGAAGTAAGTTTCAACGACCGGCCGTGCGGCGAGTCCTGGAGGCGCGCCGGTGGGCATAGCCGGGATGATGCGCTCGGCGCTTTGCGCCGGCAATGCCGCGGCCGCGGATAGCAGGAACGCTGCTCGCATGATGGGTATGCATCGATTCATACCTTGCTTCTCCCTTATTAGCAGCCGCGCTAGCATAGCAGCGGTATTCTAACCTGAGCGCGCAATCGTGCCGATCGAAGGTATGATTGATGCGGGAGGCAGATTATGAGTGGTGTTTCCATGTCTTCCGCTCATGCGATGCGGCAGCTCATCGTCGGCGGCCGGATTTCACAACTGATCGGCCTCTCCGTGCGATTAGGTATCCCCGATCTTCTCAAGAAGGGGGCGAAGAGCGTCGAGGAAATTGCAACAGCGACCCATAGTCATTCGCAAGCGCTGTATCGGGCGCTCAGGCTTCTGGCTAGTGAAGGCGTCTTTGCAGAAGTGAGCGAGCGGGTGTTTGGCTTGACGCCGCTCTCCGAGACTTTACTGAGCGATGCTCCGGTCTCGCTGCACGCGAGCGCTCTTTTCGAGGTCTCCGACATAGGTCGGCTGACCTGGGCGAATGTTTCGCACAGCGTGAAAACCGGGCAATCAGCTTTCACCCACGCGTTCGGCGCGCCAATGTTCGAGTACCTCAAGCAACACCCCGATGCCGCGGCAGTCTTTGATGCATTCATGGCAGAAATGACTGCGGCTGCGGCGGCATCGATTATCGAAGCCTATGAGTTCTCCGGGCTTGGGAGAGTGTGCGACGTTGGCGGAGGTCACGGCGTATTCTTGGCGTCGATCCTTGCGGCGAGGCCTGAGATGCGCGGCATTCTTTTCGACTTACCGCACGTGACCGCGGGGTCGGCGGCGACGCTTTATCGTGCTGGGGTTTCGGATCGCTGCGCGACGGTCACGGGAAGTTTTTTCGACAGCGTGCCTGTCGGCGCCGACGCCTACATTCTCAAGAGCGTTCTCCACGATTGGAGCGACGAGCAGTGTCTGCGGATATTGAAAAACTGCAATAGCTCAATGCCGCCGGATGCTCGGCTGCTGGTCATTGAGCTCGATTTACCGCCCGGCAACCAGCCACATTTTGGAAAGTACGTCGACATGAACATCATGTTGCAAACCGAAGGCGGTTATCAACGTTCCGAGGAGCAGCATCGGGTGCTCTTCGCTGCGTCAGGGTTTCGCCTGTCGCGGGTTGTACCGACCACTTCGGCGTTCAGCGTCACCGAAGCCAGGAAAATGTAGCGCTCTCGCAGACGACGAGACGCCGCGCGGCAGCCCCATCGTTGTCGCTGCCGTCTACTCGAGTTCCTTGCCCTTGAGCTCAGGGATCAAAAATACGGTTGCGATGATATCGACGAGGAATACTGATGCGAGGAGAGCGATCGCGGCGTTGAAAGAGTACTTCGCCGCCACGGCCCCTGCCACCAGCGGCCCTGGGCTGCCGAGAGCCCGGCCGATGTTGAACAACACGTTCTGCGCCGTCGCACGAGCGGCAGTCGGATACGCCTCGGACATGAGCGTGGGAATGCCCGCCATCATGCCGTTTACGAACAGTCCCATGATTGCGCCTACCCAAAGCAACGTGATCGGGTCCGTAAGCCGGGAATAAACGAAGACCATGATCGCTGCGCCCGTTTGGAACGCGACAAAGACGGGTTTGCGACCGACCCGATCCGCAAGTTGTCCGAAAGTCCAAATTCCACAACCCATCCCCAGGACTGTCACTGCCGTCCATAGGCCGGATTTGGTAAGGCTGAAGCCAAGGCTCTTCGCCAAGTAGCTGGGCATCCAGATCATGAGGCCGTAGTAGGCAAAATTCTGGACGATACAGAGGATAGTGATACCCAGCGTGGTCCTGAGCGTCTTCCGATCCCTTATCAGCAACCGAAACGAGTTTTGCCGCGTCGCAATTCTCTTTCTGATGAATATCTCAGGTTCGTCCAATGTGCGGCGGACAATGATCGCCACCAATGCGGGCACTACACCGACCGCAAACATGCCTCGCCAGCCGATGAGCGGAAGCAGCAGCGGAGTAACCAACGCGGCCAGCAGCACTCCCATCTGCCACCCCAGTGCGACGTACGACGATGCCCGAGCACGCTTACTGGCCGGCCAGGCCTCGGCGGCGAGCGCCATGCCGATACCGAACTCCCCGCCCAAGCCGATACCGGCGACCGTCCGGTAAGTGATGAGATCCCAATAGCCTGTCGCGACCGAACCGAGACCGGTGAACACTGCGAATATCAGGATGGTCCACGTCAGCACTCTGATTCGGCCGAAATGGTCGCTCAGCGTCCCAAAAATAAATCCACCCACCACGGCACCGATCAACGTGCAGGTCACCAACGAGCCGGCCCGGGCGGGTGTCAAACCGAGGTCCGCTGAGATGGCGGCGAGCATGAAGCCGAGAATCAGCAGGTCGAACCCGTCCATGGAATAGCCGATCACGGACCCGGCGAGGGCTTTCCAGCCATAGCGCGTTACCCGGTCCTGCGCACCGGAGATCAGCGCGGTCCTTGAGAGTGCGGTGCTCACTCGATGTTCCACCCATCCCCTCACCAATCAGCCTATCTGGCCTGCCTTTGCGCAAGATGTCCAGGGGCGAAGGGGGCTGCGATTCAATCGATGCGCATCAACGCCTGCCCCATTCGAATGCGGTCGCCCTCGTGCACCTCGTCGCTCAAGCAGATGCCCTGCGGCGCAAACACGATAATGGTGGAACCATGCTCGAACCAGCCCATTTCCTCCCCCCTGCGCAGGCCCACGTCGCAGGGGATGACATTGGGCCCGCGATAGCGCAGATGCAGTAGGACGTCGAGAAATCGTAGGCGCATGCTGGCGACCAGGATCGCCGCCACGGGGACGAGCGTCATCACTGCGCTCGACGGCAGTAACCGGCAGCGAATGACGGCCCGTTCGTTCTTGCAGAATAATCTCTCGACCCGTTTCAGCGCAATGGGATTCACGTTCCAGGTATCGCCGGAAATGTAGTTGACCTGCTCGACTCGACAATCGGCAGGAGCATGGAAACGGTGGTACATGCTCGAGGTCAGCCGCAGCGTCGCGTACTGCCCGCCCTGGTAGTAGCGCACCAGGTCCGCATCGCCCAGGAGATCCATCAGCGGGTAAGGGAATCCCTTCGCCTGCAGCACCGACCCGTGAGTCACCGTGCCGCAGGCACCGACCAGCGCGTCGCAGGGACTGACCAAGGCACCGGGGTCGGGATCGATCGGACGCGCCCCGTCCCGCAATTCACGGGTAAAGCAGTCGTGCACGCTCTTGAACCGCACCTGTTTCGCTTCGCTGAGGTCAAGATCGGAAAAAAGCCGCCACAGGGCTATACAGCTGCGGGAGACCCAAGGTTGCTCGATCCGGCTCAACCAACCCACGAATTGCGTCAGGAGCCTGCGCGGAATGCGGTTGGTGAGCAGAAAGTTGATGTCCTCCTGCTGAACGATCCGGGCGATCAGGGCTTTTGTAGTCATCTCAGTGTCATTCGTTTGCAATAGAGTGCGCCGCCAAGAGGGCTCTGAGGAAAACGGCGATTACTACGATAATTTGGTATGCATTGGCCGGAATCGTGCTCGTCATCGTGCTCCGCAAAGTGCGATTGCGGCTGCAGCTGTCGCGCGCCAAGCATCGCTCGCTGACCGGGCATTCCCGCATGGCGCGCCGCTTTGCGTCCCTGGTGCCGTTTTACGAATACGACGAGTCCCGGTTCTTTCAAACCGACGGGGCCCCGGAGAACATCGTCGCGGCACGGCGCGCCGGCTTCATGCAGCTCAGCCAGGTGTTTGCCGAGCGATTCAAGAAGACCGCCGAGCGCACCGCCGAAATCGCCGGCGGCGTGTCCGATCTGCAATTCACTTCGCGCTACCGAGTGCCGTTCCAATTCAGCGCCTACATCCGCCGGCACTTCAAGTCGGGTACATTTCTCGAGTCCTCCTCCGGCGTGACCGTCACCGATCTCGACGGCAATCGGCTGTACGACCTGGCCGGCTCTTATGGCGTCAACGTATTCGGCTACGACTTCTACAAGGAGTGCATCGAGCGCGGCGCCGAGCGGGTTCGGGACTTGGGCCCGGTGCTGGGCGCTTATCATCCGGTAACTGCCTACAACGTGCGGCGCCTGCTGCAGATTTCGGGTCTGGACGAGGTTTCCTTCCACATGTCGGGCACCGAGGCGGTCATGCAGGCCGTGCGCCTTGCGCGCTACCACACCGGGCGCACTCACCTCGTGCGTTTCTGCGGCGCCTACCATGGGTGGTGGGGCGATGTGCAGCCGGGCGTCGGCAATCCGCTGGCCGCCCGTGAGACGTATACCTTGAAGGATATGCATCAGGACAGCTTGCGGGTGCTGCGCAATCGGCGGGACATCGCCTGCGTGCTGGTCAATCCGCTGCAGGCCTTGCATCCGAACATCAGTGCACCGGGCGACTCGACGCTGATCGACAGCGGACGCAGCGCGCACTTCGACCGCGCCGCTTATGCGGCATGGCTCAGGGAATTGCGCGCCGAGTGCAGCGCGCGGGGCATCGTGCTGATCTTCGACGAAGTCTTCGTCGGTTTCCGCCTCGCACCGGGCGGCGCTCAGGAGTATTTCGGCGTGCGCGCCGACATGGTCACCTACGGCAAGACGGTGGCCGGAGGGCTCCCCGTCGGCGTCCTTTGCGGCCGCGCGGAGTTCATGCGCCGTTTTCGCGACGATCGTCCGGCCGATATCTGCTTTGCGCGGGGCACATTCAATGCGCACCCCTATGTCATGGGCGCCATGTATGAATTCTTGACGCGGATCGAGACCGAGGCGGTGCGCGCTCTGTACCAGGGCCTCGACGCCGCCTGGAACTCCCGCGCCAAGGCGCTGAACGATCGATTGACGGCGGCCGAGCTCCCGGTGCGGGTCGCCAACCTGTCTTCGATTTGGACCATCTACTATTCGGCGCCGTCGCGTTATAACTGGATGTTTCAATACTATTTGCGCGCTGCCGGACTTGCCTTGAGCTGGGTGGGCACCGGAAGGCTCATCTTCAGCTTGAACTACACTGAAGGGGACTTTGCCGAGGTCGCCGACAGAATTCTGTCGGCGGCCAAGGACATGCAGCGTGATGGATGGTGGTGGTCCCAACCCGAGCTCACCAATAAGTCCATCAGACGCCGCGTGTTCAAGGAAATGCTTCAGGCGCGATGGGCTTCGACCTCGCCCATGGGATCGATCAGTTCGCCGCGCATCAAGTAAAGAGGCGCCTTGCAATAGATCTTCGCGTCGTTGAACGGGTCGGTGATGATCTTGGTCAACCACACCAGTCCGGTTTGAACCCCTTTCAAGAAGAACAGCTGCACGGTACGGAATAACAGCGCGCCGATCCCGACGATGAGCCAGATTTCACCGACGTGGCGCACGAATTCCGCGCCGCTCGCATGGGGCGGGAACAGCCCGAAGAACGTCGGATCCAGCCACAGCAATGCCGGCGACAGCGCCCAAATGGCGTGCAGGATTACCTTGCGGCGCAGGTTGTACCCCACCTTGATGTCTTCCTTGTACTTGTGGGTCGCCCGGTTGACCTCGTCGTAACCCTTGGGTTCGAAGAAAAAATGCCCGGATTGCCGGCTGACCATGGATACCAGCCAGCCGATCAGCGCGGACTTCGCCGGGTCCGTAAACGCCGTCACGTAAGCAACGATGAAGCTGATCGCGCTCAACAAATGCAGAGACTGATTGATACGGCTGTGATGATAGTAACGATGATCATCCCATCGCTGTGTCCGCAGTTCCGCCCAAAAACTTTGCATGGTGGTTCCTTAAGAGAGTTCGTTCTACATAAATCGCCCATGAAGCAAATATAGGAATTTCGTTACAAGCCTATTACAAAGCCCTCCCGTGAGGTTCGGAGGGCGACCTGCGTCGCAGGATTGCAAGATATCTTCAGGCAGGCATTCATCGTTCCGTCATCCCACAGTGCGATTCTAGGCCGGCATGCGAATCATGATCGTTACCGACGCGTGGTTTCCTCAGACGAACGGCGTGGTCAGCACCCTGGCGCAGACCGCGGCGTGGCTGGGCCGTTTTGGCCACGAAGTCCGCATGATCACCCCCCGCGATTTTCGGAGCGTCGCCTGCCCGACGTACCCGGAAATCCGCCTGTCTCTGCTGCCCTACAAAAGGGTGAAGCAGCACATTTCGGCATTCTCGCCGCAGGCGCTGCACATCGCGACCGAAGGACCCTTGGGCTTGAGCGCCAGGCGCTTTTGCTTGAAGTCCGGCATGCCCTTTACGACCTCGTATCACACCCAGTTTCCGCAGTATCTGCGGGCGCGCTTCCCCATCCCGCTCGGAGCTTCCTACCGGGCGCTGCGCTGGTTCCACGGCGCGGCCGCGCGCTGCATGGTAAGCACCGCCTCGGTGCGCCAGGATCTCGCGGCACACGGCTTCGGGAACCTCGCGACCTGGCGCCGCGGCGTCGATACCGAGATGTTCAAGCCGTATCCGAAGGATATCCTCACCCTGCCGCGCCCGATCGCCGCCTACGTCGGCCGTGTAGCGGTCGAAAAGAACATCGATGCATTCCTCAAGATGGCCTGGACCGGCAGCAAGGTCGTCATCGGCGACGGTCCGGAGCGGGCGCGGCTCGAGAAGCAGTACCCTCATGCCACATTCATCGGCTACCGTTTCGGCGAAGATCTCGCGAAGCATTTGGCGGCGGCCGACATCATGGTCTTTCCGAGCCGCACCGATACCTTCGGCCTGGTCAATCTCGAGGCCATGGCGTGCGGAATTCCGGTGGCCGCGTACCCCGTGACCGGGCCCATCGATGTGATCGAGGACGGAGTCACCGGAGCGCTGGACTTGGATCTCGCGGACGCGGCGCGGCGCGCGCTCAAGTTGGACCCCAAGGACTGTCGGGAGCGTGCCTTGAAATCCGGCTGGGATGTCTGCAGCCGCGAATTCGAAGGCAACCTCGAGCGTTGCGACGGCCCGCCTCAGCCGAAGTTGATCTTGGCTTCGAGGTTGGTGCGCGAATCCGCGCTCGACAATGCTTCCTCGAGTTCGATCCGCCCCTCGCGCACGAGATTGTAGAGCGCACTGTCGAAACTCAGCATGCCGCGTTCCGTGCCCGTGCGGATCGCCTCTTTCACGCCGATCACGTCGCCCTTCTTGATGAGTTCCGAGATGTACGGAGTATTCATCATCACTTCGCACGCCGCCACCCGCGTGCCGGTCTTCGCGAAGACCAGCCGCTGCGAGAGGATGGCACGCAGATATTGCGACAGATCCAGGAAAATCTGGTTGTGCTGATCGCGCGGAAACATGTTGATGATGCGGTCCAGGGTCTCGGCGCAATTGTTCGCATGCAGGGTCGCGATGCACAAATGCCCCGTGCCGGCGAGCGCGATGGCCGCCTCCATGGTTTCACGGTCGCGAATCTCGCCGACCAGAATCACGTCCGGAGCCGAGCGCACGGCGCTGCGCAGGGCGCGTGCGAAGGTCTTGGTATCGAGGCCCACTTCGCGCTGGTTCACGATGGACTTCTTGTTGGTATGCAAGAACTCAATCGGATCCTCGATGGTCAAAATATGGTCCGATGAGGTCTCGTTGCGGTAATTGATCATCGCCGCGAGCGTGGTGGACTTGCCGGCGCCCGCCGCACCCACCATGAGAATCATCCCGCGCTTCAGCATGACCAGATCTTTCAGCACGTCGGGCATGCCGAGATCTTCCAGCCTGGGCATTTCCGCGGTGATGTAGCGCAGCACCATCGCGGGATAGCCGCGCTGATAGAAGACGTTGACTCGAAAGCGGCCCAGTCCGGATTCGGAAATCGCGAAATCGATTTCCAACTCCTCGTTGAAATGCTCGATTTGTTCCTGGGTCATGAGGCCGAGCGCCGCCTGGCGCACGGTCTCGGGACTCAATACCTGCTTGTTGACCGGAAATATCTTGCCCTCGATCTTGATCTTGACGGGCGCGTTGCAGGTAAAGAACAGGTCCGACGCCTTTCGCTCGACCATCAGTTTGAACAGCGGCTTGGTGTTCATCACCTGAGCCGGAACGTCGGGTGACGCGGACATAGGCTTAGAACACCTGGCCTTCTTCTTCCTCGACGATTTGCAGCGCCTGGCCGCCCTCTTCCGGATTCTTCATCTCGCGCTTGCTCTCGAGCTTCACGCGCAGGCGCAGCTCGTTCTTCGAATCGGCGTTGCGCAGCGCATCTTCATAGGAAATCAAACCCGCTTCGTAGAGCTCGTACAGCGCCTGGTCGAAGGTCTTCATGCCAAGCCGGTTGGAGCGCGACATCACGTCCTTGATCTTGGCAACTTCGCCCTTGAAGATCAAATCCGAGATCAGCGGCGAGGCCAGCATGATTTCCATCGCCGCGATGCGGCCGGTCCCGGCTTCGCGCGGTATCAGGCGCTGCGAGATGAGCGCGCGTATGTTCAAGCTGAGATCCATGAGCAACTGCTCGCGCCGTTCTTCGGGAAAGAAATTGATGATGCGGTCGATCGCCTGGTTCGAGCTGTTGGCGTGCAGTGTGGCCAGCACCAAGTGGCCGGTTTCGGCGAATTGAATGCCGTATTCCATGGTCTCGCGATCGCGGATTTCGCCGATGAGAATCACATCCGGCGCCTGCCGCAGGGTGTTCTTGAGGGCAAGATGCCAGCTTTCGCAATCGACGCCGACTTCGCGGTGGGTGACGACGCAGCCCTTGTGCGCATGCACGTATTCCACCGGATCCTCGATGGTGACGATGTGGCCGCGGGTCTTCTCGTTTCGGTAGCCGACCATCGCCGCGAGCGAGGTGGATTTGCCGGATCCCGTGCCGCCCACCAAAATCACGAAGCCGCGCTTGGAGAGGACGACCTCCTTCAATATGGGCGGCAGCTCGAGCTCCTCGAACGTCGGAATCTTGGCGTTGATGGTACGCAGCACCGCGCCGGTAAAACCCTGCTGCACGAAGGCGCTGACGCGGAAACGGCCGATGCCGGGCGGTGAAATCGCGAAATTACATTCCTTGGTGGCGTCGAATTCCTTGGTTTGCCGGTCGTTCATGATGGCGCGCACCAAGCCTGCGCTCTGCTCCGGGCTCAAGGAACGATCGGATTGAGGCCGGATTTCGCCGTCCACCTTGATCGCCGGCGGAAAACCGGCGGTGATGAAGAGATCAGATCCCTTCTTTTCGACCATCCGCCGAAGCAAGTCTTGCATCAGGCGTATTGCTTGTTCGCGTTCCATAGTATGTGTGTCCTATCTTACGGCGCGCCCGGCGCGCCGCCACAAATTCGGGGTTCGCGGCTCCTCGCGAACCCCGTTAAAAGGTTGCGCGAAGCGCATCAAATAGAATCCTTGTTCTGAGCTTTGTACTTGGCCTCTTCGCGGCTGACGACGCCCTTCTGCACCAATTCCTGCAGGCATTGATCGAGAGTCTGCATGCCCTGGCCCTGGCCCGTTTGAATCGCCGAATACATTTGCGCGATTTTGCCTTCTCGGATCAAGTTTCGGATAGCGGGTGTGCCGATCATGATTTCGTGCGCCGCAATACGGCCGCCGCCTACCCGTTTCATCAAAGTCTGCGAAATCACGGCCCGCAGGCTCTCGGACATCATGGCGCGTACCATATCCTTTTCCGCGGCCGGGAACACATCCACGATTCGGTCTATGGTCTTCGCGGCCGAACTCGTGTGCAGGGTGCCGAACACCAGATGCCCGGTTTCCGCCGCGGTCAACGCCAGGCGGATCGTCTCTAGGTCGCGCATTTCGCCCACCAGAACGACATCGGGATCTTCGCGCAGCGCCGAACGGAGCGCCTCGCTGAACCCCAAGGTATCGCGATGCACTTCGCGCTGGTTGACCAGACAGCGCTTGCTTTCATGCACGAACTCTATGGGGTCTTCGATCGTGATAATGTGGTCGGGACGGTTGTCATTGCAATGATTGACCATGCCGGCAAGCGTGGTCGACTTGCCCGAGCCGGTCGGCCCGGTGACCAACACGAGACCGCGGGGGAGCATGCATAGATCTTTGAAAGTCTTGGGCGCGTTCAATTCGTCAAGCGACAGGATGGTGGACGGAATATTGCGGAATACCGCCCCCGCGCCGCGATTTTGGTTGAAAGCATTCACGCGGAAGCGCGCCAGCTTGGGAATTTCGAACGAAAAGTCCGTTTCGAAGAACTCTTCGAAGGCCTTGCGCTGCTTGTCGTTCATGATGTCGTACACCATGCTGTGCACTTCTTTGTGCACCAGCGCAGGCATATTGACTCGCTTCATGTCGCCGTCCACGCGAATCATCGGCGGGACTCCCGCGGACAGATGCAGGTCCGACGCGTTGTTCTTCACCGCAAAGGCGAGAAGCTGCGCGATATCAACCGCCATTTACGGCTCCTAATTCGGCTGGTTTAAGCCACTAGCAGTATATAAGAGGGTGTCGTCACCCAATATGTTAATTGGTCCGCAGAATTCGACGCTTCATGTGAACTACGTCCGGTCTCGGATACGGCAGGCGGCCGAGGCCGCGGGACGTAATCCGGCCGCGATCACCCTCGTCGCCGTTACCAAGGCGCAGACTGCCGAAACCATA
>Ga0073928_10003229_pt1 | contig 26086 bp, 22 predicted proteins | sample PaiPotPPA55metaG_FD_76969 | JGI IMG/M metagenome (GOLD analysis project Ga0073928, IMG submission 76969) | Iron sulfur acid spring bacterial and archeal communities from Banff, Canada, to study Microbial Dark Matter (Phase II) - Paint Pots PPA... ...
AGGACACGAAGGCAATCTTCTTCGGGTTATCCATGGCGAACTTAACGATCGGGCCCACCTGGTCGTTGTTCACGTTGTTGACGATGGTGGTGACAAGAACGATTTCGATTCCGGCTTCATGCATGTTCTCGATGGCGCGGAGTTTGACATCGAAAAGGTTGCCAACCTGGCGATGGCTGTTGGCGTCGTTGCCGATGCCATCGAATTGCAGGTAGGCGTAGCGCATGCCGGCTTCGAAGGCCTGCTTGCAGAAATCCTTGCTCTTCGCGAATTCAATGCCGTTGGTTGCCGCCTGCACGCTGTTGTAGCCCACTTTGCGCGCGTAGCGAACCGCGTCGAGGAAGCGGGGGTGCATGGTCGGCTCACCGCCCGAGAACTGCACGGACATCTGGCGGCGCGGCTTGATCTTCGTGGCGTTTTCTAAAATCTCCTGAATTTCTTCCCAGCTGAGTTCGTGGACGTAGCCTACCTGGTTTGCGTCCATGAAGCAGGGATCGCACATCATGTTGCAACGGTTGGTGAGATCGACGGTGAGTACCGAGCCGCGTCCGTGGCGAATCGTGCTCGATCCGTGGCGGTGCAGGTCTTCGTCGTTGTGAGCCGGAATGTCGCGGCCCGGGAAGTTTCCCTCGATCCATTCGAGGAACTTCGCGTCGATGGCCATCAGGTCTTCAAATTTTCCGTGAATGGGGCACTCCTTCACCATCCAGACCTGGCCATCGCGTTCGATAATCTGCGCTTTGATTTCGCCCACCTTTTCGTGGACGAGGTCAGTCCAATCTTTCGTGCCATTAAGGATCAGATCGCGCGCCTCGCGGACGCAATCGGGACAGAGAGAATCCGTCTGGCGCGGCCAGCCGAGCGTGGGCTTGGATTTCTCCCACGACTTGAGCATCGGCTTTTCGGACCACTTCGGAGTAAAGGAAGGGTTGGGCCGGTACTTATTGAAGAACTGAACCGTGTCGAAAGTGACGCCTGCAGTCTTGCAGAGCGCCCAATCAAAGGTTTTCCAGAGTTGATTCCCAATCGTCTTCGGCATTATTCCCCCACCTCTTCAATTTAAATGCAAACTCGAACGACCCCCGAGAGCCTGACCCCAACGTGCGCGCGACTGAACACGCAAGTGGTTACCGTACCAGAGTTTGCATGGATTCCTAGGGAGTAGTCCAGTCAACTGCGCTTAAAGGTACAGATGGGGGGTTGAACGGCGAATTGGCGCATTCAATGGGGATGGTTTGGGTACTAGCAGGCCCAAATAGTCCAAGGTACAAAAGGTGTCAATCGGCGTTTAGGGGGGTGCGAAGGACACCGATAGCGAAGTGGGCCAGGTACTGGGCGCCATCGTCCAGCTGAATCCAGCGGACGACGCAATGGTCCTTCAGGTATTGGGCGACTTTCGCCTCGCTGATTTCAAGGTGCTCCGCGAGTTTCGCTTTTAGTGCGCTGTCGGAGAACCCGCGTCCGCCACGCGTGGTTTTTCCGCCGCGACCGCCACGCACCAGATTACCGAGGCCGACGCGAAGCGTCTGGCAAGCTTCGATATAGTACGAGGTGATCTGATCGGAATCGGAGAGCAGGAACACGCCCGGCCCAGCGGGAGCTTCGTCTGCTTCTTCAAGGCGGTGCAACGGACTCGCTACGAGCCTCCGCAACATGGATTCAAGATGCGCCATTCGCGAAGCCAGCGCCGGATCGCCCGCACGACCATGAGCCGTGCGCTCGGAAGGCAGTTGCGGCTCGGGGTGCTCGATGTGGCTTGCGCGAGATAGCTCGGGTCGCGAGGAGGCGGGCGGTTCATACGATTCCGAGCGTGCCGGAGCCGAGAAGCGCTGCTCTACGCGCGGCGTCGGAGTTGTTTTCGGTGCATCGGTGAACGATTGCGATGGAAGCCCAGGCCCGGCTGCGCCGGGTTTGCGGCGTCTGCCGCGGCCGCCCCTTCGTCCGCGCCGCCGCTTCTTCTTGAGGCTGTCACTGGTATCGGATGCGGGGCTCGCGGCAACGGCAGTTTCAGGGCCCGATGATTCTTCGTTTGTTGATATTTCCAACTCTTCCGGAATTTCACCGTGCGCCAGCGGTTGACTCGTCTCGTGCGCACTGGAAACGGGCGAACTAACTTCGTCGGTAACGGGTGCGCTGCCGGGAGCAGGCAGGGCGATACCTAATCTCGTCAAAGCTTCCTCTGCTTTCTTTTTCCATTCCGCGCGACGGAATCGCTGCGCGGCAATCGTATACCAGCGGCCGGCTTCGTCGTTGCGTTGCGCTTTCTCTTCGACCGCGCCGAGTTCCCAGGCAACCATTGCGTCACGGGTGCGCTGATAGAGTTCGGAAAGCTTCGCGGGAGCGTCCGCGCTGTTCTTCGCTTTGCGGATGCGGGCCTGGATCTGTCGCCAGTCAGCCATGGCGGGACATTGTAGCAGCCCGCGAATCCATAGGCCAATGGCGATCGTTTTTGGGCAGGGCGTTCGCAGCCTTGTTGACGGCGTCGTTCGTGGCATGATGGGTGACGTGAAGGCACGCGATCGGACACAATGGATCTGCGAGCGGGCGAGCGCGGTGGGCTTCGACTTGTGCGGCGTTGCGCGAGCGGAAGCGTTTGACGAATTCGGGCACTTGTCCGAGTGGCTCGCGCGAGGCTACGCCGGCGAGATGAATTATTTGAAGGATCCGCGCCGGGGCGATCCTCGGCGTGTGGTCGAAGGCGCGCGCAGTGTGATCGTCGTCGCGCTGAATTACAATTCGGCCCAGGCTTATTCAACCGAAACAGCGGCGAGTGTCAATGACGGCGAAGGATCGACGCGTGGGTGGATTTCGCGTTATGCATGGGGCGACGACTACCACGAGGTGTTGGGCGAAAAACTGGAAGCGCTGCTCGCTGCGATGCGCGCGGAGCTTCCCGAATCGTTTGAAGCTCGCGCATACGTGGACACGGGACCGGTGGTCGAACGCGCAGCTGCGAAATATGCCGGACTTGGTTGGCTCGCGAAAAATACCTGCTTGATCAACGAACAACTTGGCTCATGGCTTTTCCTTGGCGTCATCGTAACAACACTCGAGCTGGAACCTTCGCTTGCGCCAGGCGAACCTCCCGCCGCAGACCTGTGCGGAAATTGCCGGTTGTGCCTCGACGCGTGTCCGACCAACGCCTTCGCTGCGCCATACGTGCTCGACGCGCGCCGCTGCATTTCATACCTCACGATTGAATTGCGCGGCGCGATACCTGAAGAGTTGCGGCCGGGGATGGGACGCGCGGTGATCGGCTGCGATGTTTGCCAGGATGTTTGCCCGTGGAATTCGCCGAAGCGCGCGCCTGTGTCGGCGCTTGCCGCATTCCAGGCGCGGCAGATCGCGCCTCAGGATATAAGCGACAGAGACGAAACCAAAGCTGACAAGTGGTTGTTTGCGCCGGAGCTGGAATGGCTTGCGTCACTGACCCAGGAAGACTTCAGCAGGATTTTTCGTGGGAGCGCGGTGAAGCGAGCGAAATGGCGGGGCGTGGTTCGCAATGCTTGCGTGGCGCTGGGGAATGCGGCGATCGACCGAAATTCGGAGGCGTATCCACGCGTTCTCCTGCTGCTCAGCAAGCTCGCGGATTCCGATGATTCGCTGATTGCCGAGCATGCGCGATGGGCGCTTGCACGACTGGCGCTCCAGAAATCGCTGGGTCAGCCGCCGTTCTAAGGCGCGTCAGCTTCTCAGATTGACTTGACGAGCGCGAATTCGTAGCGTAGCGGCATCGCGTCAAAGCGTAAGAGGAGGCAGTCCGATGAATTTCTCTTTCCTTGCAACGCTCGTTCATGCGCTCGAGCCGCATTTCAGTTTTCCTCAAGGCGCAATCGCGAACGAGCAGATCATGCTTCGCTGGATTCATTTTGTGTCGGGAATTATCTGGATCGGCCTGCTCTATTTTTTCAATCTCGTCGGGTTTCCTACCATGAAGCATCTCGACGCGTCCGTGCGTGGCAAGGTTTATCCCGTGATGATGACGCGGGCCATGTGGTGGTTCCGCTGGTCAGCCTTGGTAACCGTGGTGATGGGAATGCGCTACTACTGGATGATTCTTGCTGCCGACGCGCAAAACGCGGGGCGTGCTTCCCTGGCGCTGAAATGGTTCGGTGAGTGGGCGGTCGTCTGGACCGTGGCCTTCGCGCTGATTTATCAGTTCCAGCTTCCGAGGAAGGGAATGCTGGACAGCGCCTGGGTGCGCGCAGCGGGCGTGGCGGCGGTGGTCGTTGCAGCTTCCTGGATTGTGCTCGATTTGAATTCGAGCCCGCAGTCGTCAAATGCACATCTTGCAATTAGCTTGGGCGGAGGCATCGGCCTCCTTATGCTATTGAACACCTGGGGCGTGGTGTGGCGCGTGCAGAAGCGGTTGATCGGTTGGACGCGAGCTGCCGCCGAACACGGTACGCCGATGCCACCGGAGGGGGAACGACTGGCGCGGTGGGGATTTCTCGCATCGCGCGTGGGATTCTGGCTGTCGTTTCCCATGTTGTTCTTGATGGGCGCCGCGGAGCATTATCCCTTCTTCAACAGCGTTGCAAATTGATAGCTTATTTTTTTGGTTCGGCTGGCGGGACGCCGATAACGATCTTCAACAATTCGCTTGCGAGCGCCGATGCATCCACGTCTTCTAGGTTCGCGAGCACAATAACCCCATCGCGCCGCCCTGGCGCCATTGCCATCGCTGTACTCGTCCCTTGCTGGGAGCCGGCATGGCCAATGGTCGCGACGCCGTCCTGGTTACCGTTGCCCCAGCCGAGCGCGTAGCCGTTCTGTTTGCCCTCGGCGTCTTTTTGGGGAGTCCACATGGCATCGCGGGTGGCGCGGTGGAGTAGCTGGTCATCTAGAATCGCGACTTCGAAGCGCGCCATGTCGTCCGCTGAAGAGAGCAACCCGCCCCCGGGAATTTTGTAACTGGAATCGAGGAAGTCGGCGTTGATCACGCGCCCTGATTTGTCCAAGGAATAAAAGCGCGTGCGATATGGAATTACGGCATAGCGATCGTCCTGCTGCGTGCGGACCATGTTCGCAGGAAGGAAGACATTCTCTCGCATGTAGTCCACGTATTTCTCTTTCGACGCACCCTCGATTACGCAGCCCGCCAGAGTGTAACCATGCGTCGAATAACTGAATTTCGTTCCGGGCTGAAATAGCAGCGGCTCGTCAGCGAAAAACTTCAGCCCTGCCGCGATGGGATCGTCAAAATGCTTAGTGTTTGCGAGTTCTGGATCGTCCGGCGGAGCGTCGTGATGATAGTGCCGAATACCAGCTAGGTGCCCGAGCACTTCGCGCGTCGTGATTGGCCATGGCTTCTGCGGGAAAGACGGGCAGTAGCGCTGCACTGGAACCTCGAGATCCAGTTTTCCGCGCTCCCATAACAGCATGGCACCGGTGGCGGTGAGTGGTTTCGAGATCGAACCGAGGCGGTACAGCGTCAGAGAAGTGGCCGGAACGGAATTTTCAAGGTCGGCCATTCCGAAGCCATCGGACCAGACGTATTCGCCGTTCATCACTACGGCGGCAGAGAGTCCTGGAACGTGGTTGGCGGACATGAATTTTGAGATTGCCAACTGGATTTGTTCGCGCTGACCTGCGGGAAGCTTAGAATCCTGCGCGCGGGGAGAGGCTGAGACAATTACGACGATTGCTGCGATCAGCAAGAAGCCGCCACTAATCAGCGGACGAAATCTTTGAGCTCCGCTTCTCGCTTCGATCATGTACGGTTCTCCCGAATTTACCCTGAGATCGAACTACAGCCAGATATATGGTGCCGGTACGCGACTAACGGTTTGACGCAGTCGCTGGGCGAGCTCAAACGATTAGGAACGCCAGCGAAGCGTGACTGGTCCCGGAACCGGATGTCGCATCGGCGCACCGGTACGTTTCGATTCGAGATAGGCATCCTTCAGTTCAAAATACCAGCGCGCCTGACGGTCGGCGTCGTCGACGAGCATCATGCGGTCCTCGTACTTGAGCCCCTGCGCCTGCTTCTCGATCACTTCGGTGTCCTGCCGAATAAATCGCGGTCCGAGCACGTTGATGATCAACGAAACGACTGGAAACCACGGCAGAATGTTCCACGCGGCACAGAAATCTAGCCGGCAGAGGTCGCGGCGAATGGGCGTCACCGTGGTGCGGCTCGACAGCCAATAGCGCCCTGCACGGATTTGCTCGAAACGCTGGTTCGGCAAGACGAAGTCGATAGTGGTTGTCGCAGGTTTGCCCGTGATGAGCTTGAGGATTTTGTACGGCGCGCTGTTGGACGAAGGCGTGTGCGGGCTCATCCGAAAGCCATTTGGGATGGGCTCGAATTTCTTTTCTTTGTCGCGGATGCTGTGGCGCGAACGCCACCACCACGCTTGATGGACGAATGGTCCGTGCGCGGGATCCATCAGACCGATGATTCCGTGGTCGACGCTGCATGGAAGGTCGGCCCAGAGATGCGCGGATTGAAATCGAGGGCTGAACTTCGGGAGTTCCGGCGCTGGTGGGGGCGGCGGGGTATCTTCGGCGCGGCCATCTTCGCTCGTCATGTACGCCCAGATGTAGCCGTCGCGCTCTTCGCAGGGATAGCTGCCGGCGTAGATTCGGTCGCACTTGAGTTTTGAGTCCGGAGTGAGCGACGGAATCGTTTGGCATTGCCCAGTGTGCGCGTCAAATTGCCAACCGTGGTACGCGCACTCCACGTTCGCGCCGTCGAATTGCCCGAACGAAAGTGGAAACGCGCGATGCGGGCAGACGTCGCGAAGTGCGAAAGGTTTTCCAGCTGCGTCGCGCCCCAGAACCAATGGCACATCGAGCAGCGTGGCGCGAAACAGCCTGCGCCCGTGAACCTGACTGCTGCGCACCGCCGGATACCAGAAACTCCACATCATTTCCCTGGAAGCTTTCTTTGGCGCCGAACCTGTGGTGTCGCTCATCGCCGCCATCGTAGTACACGGTTGCCTCAACGCAAAGTGCGCTTGCGCGTTTGCTCAGAGCGGCGCCCGCTCGAGCGGAACAATGAACTGAATCCCATCCACATGCTTTCCATGGAGGCGCGCGTCGTTGGTGATGAAAAGGTCCACACCGGCTGCGGCGGCGCATGACAACTGTATCGCGTCCGGCCCTTTGATCGAACGATCGCTTCGAAGCTTGGCGTAAATCTTGGCTTCTCTCCGATCGAAGGGCACCACCAGTGCGACTCTGTTGATCATCTCTTCATACTTTCTGTATAGCCCTTCATCCCCCGCCTCCGCCGGCTTAACGAGTACCTCTCCAAGCGTTAGGGTGGACGTCACAAGCTGGTCTCCACGCGCCAACATGGCCTTTCGAAGATTGACGGCTTGGCCATGATGCGGCTCTTCACCTTCGAGGAGGTAGATGAAAAGATTCGTATCCCAAAATATCCGGCTCATTCCCAACCTTCGCGTAGCCGCCGCACGAACTCGTCGGCGTGCTCGGAAGACCAAAGTCGCTTTCCTGATCCGGCCAAGGCCAGCAACGGATCGGTGGCCGATCTTGAGTCGGCAGCTTCAGCTGACCAATCGCGATACCAATCCAGAAGTCCTTCGTACTCCGGCGGGATGTCTTGCGGATTAGGAGTTACTTTGGCACCCTCGCGGTCAGGGTGATAGGAGTCTCCCTTCCGGAACAAGCGTCGCCTCCCCGGACTGGTCTCGAAGAGCATTCGGTAGCGGCCCGGATTCGGAGGACGGTTCGCCACGCAATGCTGAACCACGTGTACGTACACTCCCGGCCGATTTACACGGGAGATTCCTTCTGTGGTCGCCCGCTTGACAATCTCTTCAATCGAGAAGTCCTCGCGCTGTCGCTGCTCGCGATGGAGAAGCGCCGCGGCAATCCAAACCTCGTCGGCTACCTTGATTTTGGCGTGCGCAACTACTTTCATGGTTCCTCCTTTCCTATTTCCTGCCTGAGCGCGGCAGGAAGTAGCGAATTGTTAGCTTGGCGCCACGGCCCTTGGGCGGCTGATCAACAATCACATCACCCGCCTTCATCGCGTGTAGCATAACCCCGCAACAGACGGGCATTCGTTGCGAGCGGCTATCAGGATAGGCTCCCACAACGCGGTGCAACGCACCCGCGTTTACGACTACGTGCGAGTTTCCTCGTGATTGTGCGATTCGGAAAGTCTCTTGTAGCTGCTCTTCAAACTGCTTTGAAGTGGGCATGCGTTCTCCTCATTCTGCAATAGTAACTAAACCAAGTAGACTTGTATACTACCTATTGGTATTCGTCAAGCGGGAAATTGAACAGGCGTTTGACTCTCACAGCCTCTTCACTTAATCTAACTACCATGATGTTCGCTTCGTTCTATTAGCGCCTTCCTTTCCGCCCCGGCCGGGGTGATGCTTTCGGTGAAGTCCATCAATTCCCGACTTTCCTTTCCCGTTTATGTTGTCTTGAGGCATGCCCATGGCGAATCTGACGTTATTTGGAAAGATGAAGCACATCGAATCGAAGTACGAGGAGCTGACGCAACAGCTCTCTTCGCCCGAAGTTCATGCGGATTCGGGGCGTTTCCAGAAGCTCGCGAAGACGCACGCGGAAATGGCCGAGATGGTGGCGAAGTACCGCGAATGGAAGGAAATCGAAAAAGGATTGCAGGGAGCGAAGCAATTGCTCGTTGAGACGGACGACGCCGAGATGAAGCAGATGGCGCACGACGAGGAACATGAGCTCGAAACCCGGCGAGAAATGGTGGAACGGGATTTGAAGTACCTTTTACTGCCGAAAGATCCGAACGACGACAAGAACGTGATCGTCGAAATCCGCGCCGGAACGGGCGGCGACGAGGCTTCGCTTTTCGCTGCGGAGCTGTTCCGAATGTATTCGCGCTACGCCGAGTCACAAAATTGGAAAGTGGAAATCCTGGAAAGCTCCCCTTCTTCGATCGGCGGAATGAAAGAAATCGTTGCGGCAATTCAGGGGAAGAAAGTTTATTCGAAGCTGAAATACGAAAGCGGCGTCCACCGTGTACAGCGCGTGCCTGCCACCGAACAGCAAGGGCGCATTCACACGTCCGCCGCAACCGTTGCCGTGCTGCCTGAGGCGGATGAAATCGACATTAAGATCGAGCCGAAGGATTTGCGCATCGATACCTTTTGCTCGTCTGGACCTGGCGGGCAATCCGTGAATACTACGTACTCGGCCGTGCGCATTACGCACATTCCGTCGGGACTCGTGGTGTCGCAGCAGGACGAGAAATCGCAGATCAAGAACCGGGCGAAGGGCATGCGCGTCCTACGCGCGCGTCTGTACGAACTGGAGCAGTCCAAGCAGCATGAGGCAATCGCTGCGGAGCGACGCGGCCAGATCAAGACGGGCGACCGCTCCGAAAAAATCCGCACGTACAACTTTCCGCAGAACCGCGTCAGCGACCATCGCATTGGTTTGACGCTTCACCAACTCGACCAGGTGATGGAAGGCAGGCTTGGACCAATCGTGGATGCGCTTTCGGGGCACTTTGAATCCGAACGATTGAACCAAGAGCTCGTCGACGCTTGACCTACGATGCAAGCAACAACGCAGATGAATATTCGCACCGCGCTGAAAGAAGGGATCGCGCACCTCTCCGCCGCGCAAGTTCCTTCGCACATACTTGCAGCTGAACTTCTTCTGATGCACGCGCTCGGCCGCGACCGCAGCTGGCTCTACTCGCATCCTGAAGAGATTGTGACGCCCGTTACGGCTGAAAAGTATCTCGCACTGATTTCGCGACGCGCTGCGGGAGAGCCGACGCAGTATCTTACCGGCAAGCAGGAATTCTGGGGCCTGGAATTTGAAGTCACTCGGGCGGTGCTGATTCCGCGTCCGGAAACCGAGCATGTGATCGAAGTCGCGCTGGAGCGATTGACCTCGCGCCGTTCCGCGCCAGCAAGCGAAGCAGAAAACAAGCTGGCCAAGTTGCGCATCGCTGATCTGGGCACCGGATCCGGCTGCATTGCTATTGCGCTTTCGCGCGAACTTCCTAACGCCGAAATACTTGCAACCGACATTTCGCCTGATGCGCTTGCTGTCGCGCGGCGCAACGCCACTCGCCACGGCGTCGAGGCCCGCGTGCATTTTGTTGAATGCGATTTGCTTGGCGCGTTTTCCGAGTCACCTCTTCCCTTCGACTTGATCGTCAGCAATCCGCCGTACGTTGGACGTAACGAAGCCGGTGAACTTGCGCGTGAGGTTCGCGACCACGAGCCGCATGCGGCTCTGTTCGGCGGAGCGACCGGAGTTGAAATGTATGCGCGGCTCGTCGAACAAGCCGGCGCGCTGCTGCGGCCTGGCGGGATTTTGGTCATCGAACTTGGCTACAATTCGCTCGAGCATGTGCGAGCCATCTTCGAGAAGCAAATTGGATGGAGAAATGTCGCGACCACGCTGGACCTGGCTGGAATCGAGCGTGTTATGGCCGCTGAACGTGCGCTTTAGTGCAAAAAAACGTTGATTAAGGCGCTTTTAGTTGTTTCGCTTTTATTTCGTCTCTCGTTGTATAGTTGGCCCATTCTATATGCCGAAACTGGCTCAATACCGTGCTAAACACGACGCGAGTGAAGCACCGTCAGCCGAATCAACAGCAGCAATTCTTCACGTTGATATGGACGCATTCTTCGTCTCCGTCGAGCTGCTTGCTCGGCCAGAGCTGCGCGGATTGCCCGTAGTCGTCGGTGGGCGACGCGATCAACGGGGAGTGGTTTCGTCAGCCAGTTACGAAGCGCGGAGTTTCGGTGTGCATTCTGCGATGCCGCTGCGAACGGCCGCAAAGCTGTGCCCGCACGCGGTTTTCCTCGACGGTCACCACGATCGTTACGGCCGTTGGAGCGACCGAATCGCCGCGCTTTTGGCGAGTTTTCGCCGATTGTTGAAATGGCTTCGATTGACGAAGCCTACGTTGATTTGAGCGGCACCGAGCGGCTGCACGGGCCCGCGCTTGCCGCAGCCCACAGACTCTTGCGTGAAATCACAGCTACGACGAGCCTTCCGTGCTCGGGCGGCTTGGGTGCAACCCGTCTTGTCGCGAAGATTGCAAGCGAGCAGGCGAAGCCGCGCGGATTGGTATGGGTAGCGCCGGGAGCCGAATCGGCATTCCTTGCGCCACTTTCAGTCAGGCGTATTCCAGGAATCGGCAAAGTGACGGAGGCCGGTCTGAACGGGCTGGGCATTCAGACAGTCGGTCAATTACAGAACGCGACGCTCGATAGGTTGGAAGAAGTATTCGGCCGATGGGGCACGGCTCTCTATCGCAAGGCGCGCGGAATCGATTCCTATGAGTTTTTCACCGACGCTGAAGCGAAATCCCTTTCGCACAATCAAACATTTGGCGAGGACACAAATGATCGCGCGCTTCTGGAATCGACGCTGAGTTATCTCTGCCAGAAGGCAGCCAAGCGAATGCGCGACGCGGGACTTTACGCGCGAACCGTGAGCCTGACGCTCCGCTATACCGACTTCACCACGATTACGCGCAGCCAGACGCTGAACGAACCCTCAGACCTCGATGTGGTCCTTCTCGGGACCTTAAGGAATCTGTTCTCGCGCACGTGGGACGGCGCTGCAATGTTGAGGCTCGTGGGTGTGGAATTCACGTCGTTTTCCGCGGGTAAGGATCAGCAACTCGAGTTGCTCGATCCCGGGCGCCGCGAAAAGCTCGAACGACTGGCTCGCACTACGGATCACCTGCGCGATAAATTCGGCTTCTCGAAAGTGCAATTCGGGGGTTCGCTCGCCAAACCCGACAATCGTAAATGAGGAACTTTCCAGAACGTCTTAGTAGCTTTGTGATCCCTGCCATATAATCACGGCTCTCATGGCCTCCGCTCCAAATCCAACTGCAGATTCCACAGCTCGCGCTCGTAAGGGCGCTTTCCGGCGTGCCCGCGGTTTTTGGGAGCGGGTCACCGACGGACTTGCGATCGACCAGCTGTGGGGCCAGTTCAAATCCGAAGCAGAGGCGGGCTATGCACTTTATTCGCACGACGTGGACTGGGATTCGATCAATCGCGAGCAAAGTAAATGGAAGCGCAAGTTACTCGCTGTCTGGGCGTTGTTTCAGGCGATGTTGATGAAACTCTCGCCCGTGCGGCGCGTGCTCTTGTTGCTGGCATTGTTCTTCATGATTTTCAATCCAGAGGTTCGCGGCGCGCACGGCGATATTAATTTCAATCTCGAAGGTGTCGGCGCGCTGATATTATTTTTTCTGCTCGCGCTGGAACTCGCCGACCGGGTGACAATGAAGCGCGATCTTGAAATCGCGCGCGAAATCCAGCAGTGGCTGGTGCCCGCGCATGCGCCGGCGGTTCCCGGAATCGACATTGCTTTCGCCACGCGTCCGCAGAACACAGTAGCAGGAGACTACTTCGACGCATTCCTGCGCGCGACGCCCTCTGGCGAGCCGGATTCGCACCGGCTGATTGTGGCCGTGGCTGATGTTGCGGGAAAAAGTGTTCCGGCGGCGCTGTTGATGGCAACGTTTCAGGCCAGCCTGAGGGCGCTTGCTGCTACGCCCGCTCCGCTAGAAGAGATTGTCGTAGGTCTAGACCGCTACACGCGCGCGCACAGCCTCGAAGGTCGACGCTTTACCACGGCTTTCCTCGCCGAAGTGGATACGGTGACACACGCGATGCGCTACGTCAACGCCGGCCACAACGATCCCATTCTTCTCCGCGCTTCGGGACAAATCGAACGCCTTTCAACGGGCGGCCCGCCTTTTGGGTTGCCGCTTTTCACCGATGCAGAGGGCTCGTACCCCTCCGGCCGCGTGCAATTGCAGGCCGGCGACTTGCTGTTTGTTTTCACAGATGGAGTGATCGAAGCCGTCAACGATGCGGGAGAGGAATACGGCGAAGCGCGGCTCATTCCCTCTGTTCAATCAGCGTCGCCGGTGAGCGCCGCAGATATTTTGAATCGTGTGATGGCGGAGGTAAACGCCTTTGTTGGTTACGCGCGCCAGCACGACGACATCACCTATCTCGTATTCCGGGTTGTTCCGTAGCTTCTTAGCTATCAACTTCCAACCGCTGTGCTTTTCCCGCATAATTCGGCCATGAGCGCTCGCGCACTTGCCATTCATGTCTGCCGCACGCTGCGCGCGGCAGCCTATCAGGCTTATTTAGTGGGTGGATGCGTCCGCGATCTTCTTCTGAAGCGTGAACCGGCGGACTACGACGTCTCCACCGACGCCACGCCCGACCAAGTGCAGAAGATTTTTCCGGACAGCCTCGCAGTAGGGGCCCAATTTGGCGTCATCATTGTTACGCGGGATTCCGAACGAGTGGAAGTGGCCACGTTCCGCTCAGATGTTGGCTACTCCGATGGTCGGCATCCTGACAAGGTGATTTTCTCGCGTACGCCGCAAGAGGATGTCCTGCGGCGCGATTTCACGATTAACGCGCTGCTAATGGATCCGGACACGAACGCCGTGCTGGACTACGTCGGCGGGCAGAAAGATCTGGGCGCAGGAATCATTCGGGCGATTGGCGATCCGCGCCAGAGGTTTGAGGAAGACAAGTTGCGGATGATTCGAGCCATTCGCTTCGCTGCGCGATTTCGATATGCAATCGAGGACGTTACGTTTGGCGCGATTCAGAAACTAGCGGCTGAGATCTGCCAGGTATCAGCCGAACGAATTCGCGATGAGTTGACTAAGTTGCTTACGGAAGGCGCCGCGCGCCGCGGTTTCGAACTTCTCGACGAAAGCGGTTTGCTCACACAAGTGCTTCCGGAAATCACCCAAACGAAGGGTGTCGAGCAGCCGCCGCAGTTTCATCCGGAGGGAGACGTGTGGAAGCACACGCTTCTGATGCTCGAGCAATTGAAGGCTGGTGGCTCGCAGACGCTGGCATGGGGGGTTCTGCTCCACGACGTGGGCAAGCCCCCGACGTTTACGCCGCCTTCCGGCCCTGGCGATCGCATCCGCTTTAACGAACACGTTGAGGTCGGCACGAAGATGGCCGAGGATATCTGCCGCCGCCTGCGGTTCTCGAACGAAGACGCGGACCAGATTGCGGCTCTGGTCGCGAACCATTTGCGATTTAAGGATGTGCCACAGATGAAGACTTCGACTCTAAAACGCTTCGTCCGCCTCGAACGCTTTGACGAGCATCTCGAGCTGCACCGGTTGGATTGCCTATCGAGTCACCGAAACCTTGAGAACTATGAATTCGTCCGCCGTTTCCTTGCCGAGACGCCGCCCGAGCAGGTCCGTCCTCCGCGCTTGCTTACCGGCGAGGATCTCAAAGCGATGGGATTCAGTCCAAGCCCTCGATTCAAAGAAATTCTCGACTCGCTAGAGGAGGCTCAGTTGAACGGCAAGATCTCCACGCACGATGACGCCGTTCGATTCGTCCAGAGCTCTTTTACGCCTACTTCTAACTAGTTTGTTGTATGGACTTTATAGGGACCCTGGGTGAATCTAGTCTAGGAGCGATTGACCGAGTCGGCCTGGATGGTACTTGCCTAGAATATCTTAGTGTCCTATACTAAAGCCATCTTACATCGTGGCACTAAGGCACATAAATCCTTTTCTGGTTCAGCGCATCTAAGCTTGCAGGCGGCCGATTAGCCTCCTAAAGGGGTACGCGTTTATGGCTTTCGGGTTCAAGGGGGACAAGGTGAATAAGGTGAATAGGGTGACACCCAAGGAAGTCGCCATACTTCCGGTTCGGGACACGGTACTTTTTCCCGGCGCGGTAATGCCGCTGCCCGTGGGACGAGAGAGTTCGTTGGCTTTGCTCGATTCGCTGGAGGGGGCAGAAAAGCTCCTGGGGGTGGTGGCTCAACTCGATCCGCGCGTCGAGAATCCCACGGGTTCGGACTTGCACAGCGTGGGCACTTTGGCGAAGGTCCACAAGATGGTCCGCATGCCTAACGGAAACGTGGTCGCGTTTCTCGAGGGTCTGGAACGAATCCGCGTGACTGAAATAGTCGCGCTCACGCCGTTTTTGCGGGCACGCATCGAAGAACAGCCCGATCTGGAAGCCCAGAAGGATGCCGCGTTGACGGCGCTGGAACGCAACGCACAGGAACTGTTCCGCGAGGTAGTCTCGCGCTCTCCGCAGCTTTCCGACGACTTGCAGGGCGAAGTGATGAACATAGACTCCGCCGGGCAACTCGCCGATTTCGTGGCGTCCACGCTTCCTTCGCTGAATACGATGGTGCGACAAGAGCTGCTTGAGACCTTCAATGTTCGCAAACGCCTCGAGACTCTGATTAACGAACTAACCAAAGAGCGCGAGGTGCTCGAACTGCGCAACAAGATACACGAACAGGTTCAAGAGCAAGTGAGCCAGAGCCAGCGCGAATTTCTATTGCGCGAGCAGATGAAAGCGATTCAAAAAGAGCTTGGCGAATCCGACGATGGGCAGGCAGAGATCGAAGAGCTGCGAAAGAAGGTGGAAGAATCGGGAATGTCCGCCGATGCAAAAAAGGAATGCGAGCGCGAATTGAAGCGGCTGGCAAAAATGACTCCGGCCTCGGCCGAGTACATGGTGGCTCGCACATACCTGGAATGGATGACGTCGCTGCCCTGGAACAAATCGTCGGGCTCCAACACCGAAGGAATCGTTATTTCCAAGGCGCAGGAAATTCTGGACGAGGACCATTACGACCTGGAGAAAGTGAAGGAGCGCATCCTCGATTATCTCGCGGTGAAGAAACTGCAGCCGGGAATGAAGGGACCGATACTTTGCTTTCTGGGGCCTCCCGGGGTCGGGAAGACTTCGCTCGGTAAATCAATTGCGCGGGCCATGGGGCGCAAGTTCGTCCGCATCTCGCTCGGAGGAATGCACGACGAAGCGGAAATCCGAGGACATCGCCGAACTTACATCGGCGCTCTTCCGGGACAAATCATCCAGGGAATTCGCCGCGCCGAAACGCTCGATCCGGTTTTCATGCTGGACGAAGTGGACAAGCTCGGCCGCGATTTCCGGGGCGATCCATCCGCGGCGCTGATGGAAGTGCTCGATCCGGAGCAGAATTCCACGTTCCGCGATCATTATCTGGACGTGCCGTTTGATCTGTCGAAGGTTCTTTTCCTGGCGACGGCCAACTGGATGGACCCGATTCCGGAGCCACTGCGCGACCGCATGGAGATCATCGAACTTCCGGGCTACACCGAAGAGGAAAAAGTCCACATCGCGAAGATGTTTCTGATTCCTCGCCAGACAAAGGAGCACGGCTTGGAGCTTGGAACGCAGATTGAATTCACCGACGAATCATTACATGACTTGATCCACCACTACACGCGAGAGGCGGGCGTTCGCAACCTCGAACGCGAAATCGCTACTCTCGTTCGGAAGCAAGCGCGGCGGCTCGCGGAAGGCAAGACGGAGAAACTCATTGTCACACCGGAGGTGGTCCGCGAAGCTCTCGGCATCCCGAAGGTACGGCTCGAAAAGGAAGTGGAAGAGCGCGTGGGCAAACCGGGCGTTTCAATCGGCCTGGTGTGGACACCCGCCGGCGGCGACATCGTGTTCATCGAAGCAAGCAAGATGCGCGGCGGCAAACAATTCACGATGACTGGGCATCTCGGCGAAGTGATGCAAGAATCCATGCGCGCGGCGTTGAGTTGGGTGCGTTCGAACTCGGAGCGTTACGGCATCGATCCTGACTTCTTCCGCAAGCTCGATCTGCACATCCACGTTCCGTCGGGTGCGATACCGAAAGACGGTCCGTCAGCGGGCGTCGCGATGGTGACGGCGCTGGTCAGTTTGCTCACGGGCAGACCGATACGGCCTCGCGTCGCGATGACCGGGGAAATCTCTCTCTCGGGTATCGTTCTGCCAGTCGGCGGAATTAAAGAGAAGGTGCTGGGTGCGAAACGCGCCGGCATCCGCGAGGTGATTCTGCCTTCGGAAAACGAGCCTAACGTGAAGGAAGATCTGCCGCCGCACATGCTTGACGGGATGGAGATTCACTTCGTTCGGACGGCCGAGCAAGCGCTGGAAATCGCCCTGGGCAAATTCGAGAAGCCAGCTCGGCCGCTGGCGGCCACTCACAACGAGGATTTGCCGGCGACCGGTCCCGTGCACTGAAGAAGCGGAAATCGAAGCCTGAAAACAAGAACAGCATCGAAGGCCCGGAAGAACTTTCCGGGCCTTTTCTTTTGAGCGCACGGCGCGCCTTTGCAGTTGCGGCGTGTCGCGGATTCGCGTACAGCTAGGAATTTCCATATGCCCTACCGTCCACGAGAACTGGTGGTACGCGCGCGAGAAGCGGCTACGCTCTTGTTGGCTACTCTCGATCACAATGAAATGGTGCAGCGTTTCCTGGATATCTACGCAGCGGAGAATCGCCGGCCCGGACGCGCCGATCAGCCGTCACGCTACCGCGAACAGCTCGAGATGATTCGCCGCGAGTCGATTCTCGCAATGGTGTTGCGAGTGGAAGCGGCACTGCCGACGAGGCTGAAGGTGCGCGTGGCTGTCCGCGATGCGCCATACCGCAAGAAGCAAAAAAAGGGAAAGAAGCGCCCGAAAGCGAGAAGCACTCGGCGGCCCACCCTCGAACTCGCAATACCCTTGCTTGATCTTTTTCGCGAGGAATTTTTTGTGGCCCTCGGTCAGGCGCTTCGCTGGAGCGATGACGACGCGAATGAATTCTGGCACGACCTGGAAATTTGTGAAGGACTTACAGCGCCGGGCGTGCAACGCTCCTCCGCTCGTTCGGCTCATGGCGCCGCATCGGGGCCTTTCGTCGATCGCACGGCGCTACTGCTTGATCCATCGTTGATGGAGCAAGCGCGGCGCGCCGCCGGGAAATTTCAGATCGAGCTGAATGCTGCTTCCGATCGAGTGCTTCGCCGCGTATTTTCGCGACGGCGCGAGAACTGATGCCGGGAGCGCTTGGGATTCTACCGTCGTGCTTCGAGAACGATATTGAACGGCGTTTCGGCCGCGCGACGCACGCTTTTGAAACCGGCGGCACGCAAGATTTCTGCCAGACGACCCTCGCCGGCCTGCGCTCCCAGCGCCAGTCCCACTTCCTGAGAAAGCGAAGCCGGAGTGCAGAGCATCGTCGACGCAGCGTAAAAGACTCGCCCGATGGGATTCAAATTGTCTTCGAGCTTGTCGTGGGCAAATGGTTCCACGATCATCCACACACCGTCGGGAGCGAGCGTCTCCAAAACGTGGCGCGACGCGCCTTCGGGATCGCCCATGTCGTGCAGGCAATCGAAGAATGCGACGAGCTGGTATCCCTTCCCCGAGTAATCCTTGGCTTTTGCAACTTCGAATTTCACGCGGTCGGACACACCGGCTTTTTCGGCGGCGTCCCGCGCCATTTCGATCGACTTGGGATGATAGTCCGAACCAACAAAGGTCGATTTCGGATAAGCCTGCGCCATGAGAATTGTCGAAGTACCTAGCCCGCAGCCGACGTCAGCCACCTTCGCTCCTGCTTTCAATTTTGCTTCCGTGTCTCCGAGCGCTGGAATCCACTCTTTGACCAGATGTGCGCGGTAATTCGGACGGAAGAAGCGTTCGGTACCTGCGAAGAGACCGGAGTCGTGTTCATGCCAGCCAACGCCTTTGCCGCTGCGAAAAGCTTCGGAGATTTTTGGCTCGTCCTTCATGCAGGCGGCGACGACCTGGAAAAAACCGGGCAGAAAGACGGGACTGGATTCGTCGGCCATGGCGAAGGCTTGCTCGGGCGGCAGGGTATAGCGGCCGGTTGCCGCGTCGTAGGTGACGAGCCCCCCGGCAGCCTGAGCGGAAAGCCATTCACGAACGTATCGCTCGCTGGTCTGCGTTTTCGCCGCAACCTCACCCGAGGTCATCGGACCGGCGCCGGCCATAGCTTTGTAGAGGCCTAGTTTATCGCCGATGACGATGAGCGCCGCATTCATTGCGGCCCCCATTTCGCCGACGGATTTCATCACGAATTCGTGAAGCTTTGTTTCGTTCAGCGGTTGAGGCGCGGACGCGGACATGGATTTTCCTCCGGATCAGTAAGGGCTGGGAAGAAGCCTTAGAATGGGGAGAAGTCTATCGCTTGCAAGTCGGACAAGTCAATTTTCACCGGTGTGCCACTGTGATGCCGTTTTTGTTATTCTCGCGACGTGCAGGAACTTTTCTACCTTCTCGTTCTCATCCAACTTGCCTTCGGCGCTTACTCGCTTTGGGACGGCATCGTCTGGCTTCAGATGGTGAGGCGGCGGCTGGGGTCGCACGCCGGCTTTTACGCGCCGGTTGCGGCGCTTCTATGCCCGTGCAAGGGCAATGAACCAGGGCTCGAGGAAAATCTTACGGCGCTCACGCGTTTTGAATATGCGAACTACGAGATTTACTTCTCGCTAGCCACAAGTCTCGATCCTGCGTTGAAGATTATCGAGCGTGTTAAGACCGCCAGCCAGCGCCCGGTTCACATCGTAATAGCGGGACCTCCGGAAAATTGCGGCGAGAAGGTTTACAATTTGCGCCGCACCATCGAAGCGTTGCCCGATAAATACGAGGTACTCGTGTTCACGGATTCGGATGTGCGGCTCACGCGCGGTTGGTTAGGAAAGCTTGTCGCGCCACTTCAAGACCCGCGCATCGGGGCGACCACGGCCTATCGCTGGTTCATCCCTAGTGGGAAAGGCATGGACGGGCTTGCCAGTGCTCTTGCTTCCACGTGGAACGCTGCGATTGCTACCATGCTGGGTCGGCCGCGCGAGAATTTCTGCTGGGGCGGGGGCACTGCAATCCGCCGCAAGACGTTTGACGACATGCGAGTGCTTGAAGCTTGGACGGGTGCGGTCAGCGACGATTTGGCGATGACGCGCGCGCTTGAGTTGGAGCACAGGCCTATTGTTTTCTGCCCCGAATGCCTTGCCGCGACGCTGCACCCATGGACCTTCGATGGGCTTCTGGAATTCACAAACCGTCAGATCCTGGTCACACGTGTGTATTCGCCAAGGCGCTGGCTCTTCGGTCTAATCGCGCACGTGAGTTACTCGCTGACGCTGATTTACGTGGTGTTTGTGATTTTGACCGTAATGATCGACGGCGACCCGTGGATCCAATTGATGCTTTCCGCGCTGGCGATTCCGCTGCTTGCAGCTCTGAAGGGAGCTCTGCGCACGGTCGCGGTGGGCGAACTGTTGACAGAATGGAAAGGCCCGCTGCGTGAGTGGAGCTGGGTGTACCCGGCTCTTGCGCCCGTCGTCCCATTTCTGTTCACGTGGAATTTTATTTCGTCGCTGCTTTCGAGGCGAGCGCGCTGGCGCGGTATTCGCTACGAACTCGTTGGACCGAACACCACGCGCATCCTCAAGCGTTAGCCGGTTGCGGCGCAAATCTGCGTTCGATGCGACAAAGAAGATATGCCGTCGCAGCGCCCGCCGGAACCGCTAGCCACCATCCCGTGTCCAGCACGACTCTCGGCCCGGTCGTCAACAACGCGAAAATGTTTAGGGCCGGGCGCTGCGCAAAGTTCATGTGCCGCTCCCAAGTGCCCAAGCTAGCAATCAACACAGGAGCGAGAATCGCCCCAGCTAGAGCCCAGTGACTCGGCGTTTTGCACTTCAGCGCCGTCATGATTCTGCGCAACAGAAATGCTCCTAGAAACGCAGCGCACACCCCCAACAGGAAACCCGAAACAGAGGCGAAGATCAGGCCGAATACGGAGCGCCCTGCGAACGTGCCGGACTGAGGTTCAAACATGCCCTTGATCCAGATGGCGCCACTCATGAAGAAGCATCCAACAATCCAAGCGGAGAGGTAATAAATGAGGGTTCCGCGACGCGTCATATGCGGCGGTGGATGTTGGGAAAATCAACCCAAACCTTCACGCCGCAGAAGTGCGAGCCTTCGGTGCAGATAGGCGTGGAAATCCCGGCGCGGAGATGACAAGGTGGACCGATATAGCGCGCGAGTTCAGGGAAAACCGCGCGAACCTGATCCACTTCGTCCATGGATGCTTGGTAGATTTCTTCCTGCGCGTTGAAGCAAGTTCGCATCGTCCACTTGTGGAGTAGGTGCAACAGCGAGCCGGTTTCGACCAGACGGATTGATTTGGCATTCGGTAGGAGGTAGAGCGCGAACTCAAGTGGTACTCCGCGATCGAGCAATTCATTCTTTGCAGACCAGGCTTCGTCCATGGCGCGCTGATAGATTTCCATCGCACGCGGATTTTCGCGGATCAACATAGGCGCGATGTAATCGGGCGAGCGTGTGTCGGCCAGCGTAAGGAGCGGCCGCGAACCGGGCACCATGCGGTGCCGTTGATCCTGGCTATCGGCTGTGTGGCTGACTTTCTTCGCAAAGGTGAAATTCACGTGCTGCAGCGTCCGCATGATCGGCGCGTGGACGCCGATATTCAAAGTCTCGCGTCGGTAGGGATTCCGCGCGGGATTCAACACACGATCGAGCGCTTCCGCGTCCGAACATTCTGCGGGTGCCAGCCCCATCACGGCGCGATAGGATTCCGCCATTGCTGGGACCGCGCGGGGCGAAAAATCGAGTAGACGTGACGTCAAGCCCCCGAGACGATCGTCGAAGTCCCGGTTAAACACTTCGCCGTCATGGCGCGGTTCATTCCATTCAAGCGGTTCTTCCAAAGGTTCGTTGTCGAAGCGTTCGAAAAACTGCGGGTCGATTTCGCAGACGCGAACCACCATTTCGCCGATCACCAATCGCGCTTCGCTCGGCGTATCGCTCGCAGCGTGCATGCGCCACAACCGGTGGAGCACGATGCCCGAGAGCGTGTGCACCATGGTGGTAAAGGCAGCCACGGGCAGGACGTACCTCGCGAGTTCGATCGCGCGTTTCTCCGACTGCCTGGCTACCTTCTGGACGCGCTTCGGATGCGACATCTCGCTTACGTGCCAGATGTCTCCCAGAATCTCGCGTGCCGTCGGCTCGAGTACTTGGGTTAGCTCGCGGTAGAAGCCCCACGCGCGTGAAATCGCGGTTTCATAGATGGTGCGCTCATTCGCTCCGAAGTGGCGGCCTTCGGGTGGGACGTAAGCTTGGGCGCGGTCGAGGCGGACGTAGCGCTGGCTCTGCTGTTCGGAGTTGTAGAAAGGATGCGCGTGAAGGAGCGACCAAACAAATTGCCGACTAATGTTTTCGAGGCCGAACTCGAAATGCGCGTGCTGATAGACGGTGTGATGGCCGCCGTAGTAAGTGCCCGAGCCGATCGTTACACGCTGTTTCTCTGTAACTTCTTCGGGACCTATGAGGCGCGGAGCATAGCAAGTGCGCGCCGCGGCAATCGCCGAATCGAACGGATGCGCGAACGAGTTGCGCAGCGTAACGCGAGGAGCGGCTGTTTCAATCAGCGATTCGGGTGACGCGCCGGGCACAGGAGATAATTGCGTGGCCATTTCCTGCGGCATTGTACACCGTTGTCAGCGTTTGATTCACCGGGGTCATGCAACAAAAAAAAGCCCCCAAGCTCCGGCCTGGGGACCTCCGTTCTGTCGATTTGAAAAGGCGGCTACTTCTTGGCGGTCGCAGCGGCTTTGTCCGCGTATTTCTTCTGGAACCGCTCGACCCGCCCGGCCGTATCGATTAGCTTTTGCTTGCCCGTGAAGAAAGGATGGCAGTTCGAGCAAATTTCCACGCGGATCATGTCGCCTTTAAACGTCGACCGGGTATCGAAAACGTTCCCACAGGCACAATGGACCTTTATGGGGTGGTAGTCGGGATGAATTCCTTCTTTCATGAGGGCTCCTCTTGCCGGCCGGTCTGCGCGAAAGAGAAGCTGCGCTGCACAGCAGCGTCGCCAGGCCAGCATCGAAACCCCGATTATACGACGTTTGTCTGAATATTCCAAACAGGTGCGGCGACAAGGTCGGACGTCAGTGCGCAGCAAGGCGCTAAGAAACGAACGAGCAACCAACGCGGGAGCGGCCGCTTTCCATTCGCCGCACGTAGGTTTTTTTCAAACTCACGCGCACGGGCGGAAGAATCGGGACGTGCAACACTGCATTGAACTGATCCGCGATATCGTCGGGCTTCTCGATCGACAAAGCCACGCCGCCGTAACTGAGATCGATAACGTTCGCTGTTTTCTGGCTGCTTTCGCTCAGCACGGCGTACGCTTTCGTACCTGCCAGCGAGACGCGCTCCCACTTCCGGTGTTCAGTTTTGGGTACCGTCGGGGCCGACGGCTCAGGGCTGGGGCGGTGCGCAAACGTATCCCGGGGAACAAAAGGCTCACGTGCCGGGGCTGCAGAAACGTCTTGCCCCGGATGCGCACTCGTTTGGCGCGGAGGTTTTTGTACCTCTCGCACAGGGTGCGACTCCAGTCGAATCACGCGGGAACTCTCGCGGCCGGCTTCTTTGAGTTTGTACAACCGCCCGTCTGCCAGACTCATTAGGGCGCTTTTCTGGTCTCCATCTTGCGGATGAACCGCAATGCCAAAATCGAGCGTCACTGGAATATCCAATTTCAGCAGCCTAATTTCCCCTTCATATTGTGCCCGGAGGCGACGGCAAAGGGTGTTCGCTTGCTCGGGATCGGTCTGCGGTAGCAGCATCGCGAATTCATCGCCTCCGATGCGAAACGCAAAGTCCGAAGCCCGGAGCGTTTTGCGCAGGGTGGCGGCGGCGAGCTGCAATACCTGGTCGCCTTGCAAATGCCCGTGACGGTCGTTCACTTCCTTGAGCTTGTGCAGATCGAGAATCACAATCGCCAAGTGCTGGCCATATCGTTTCGCGCGGTTCAGTTCTTTGTCGGAGTATTCATCGAAGAGACGCCGGTTGTAGAGGCCTGTGAGCGCATCAGTGGCCGCGTTGATCTGCAGTTTCTTGAAATCGTCGTACTCCATCAGAATCGGCACGCGCAGGAAATTTGTGGAAGCTAGGATGTCTATGATGGCGGTCTTAAGTGAAACGCGTTTCCCTAAACTGTCCGAAAGTTCACGGCGACGCTCAAGGATTCGCTGCCAATACTCATTGCTCTGCGCGTCGCTCACATCGATTTGAGCGATGTTGCGAAAAAATTGGCGCAGAAACTGTCCGCGAACAGCTTCTTCGAGTCCTTCGAGGGTCTCCACGAGGAGATCCAGGAACGACTCTTCTGCCGAGGGCTGCGGCCGCACTTCGTCGCCGGGCTGGGGCATCAATATGTTCCGGAAAAGCTCTGCACTACCCTGAAACCAGGGGCAAAGCGGGGGCATGGATACGAAAGCACGGGAGATTCCAATCTCAAATGGGAGTCTCAGAAGTCGAAGAGGCTGTAACGTCTTACCAACGCTAGGATTACACCGGGACTGCGGCGTGTCCAGGGGAAATTGAGGGAAACGCACGGAAGCGCAGAGAAAAGGATTCCCATTTAGCCCGACGTGCTACTCGCTCGTTTGGCTATTCGATGGAGTCGGCGCGCCGTGGGCGAACAGAAACTATCCAATCGGCTTTAGGAACTCGAGGCCTACAAGATGAACGTCCCCGGCTTCTTGTTGGCGCTTTACGCGCGCTTGGATGGGCGGCATACCGGCAGGAACCAAAGCCGACGACGTTATCGAGGGGGCCGGAATCGTGAGCGTGACTATATCATTGACCGAAAGGGGCCTGGGACTTGTCACGAAAGCGCCTATCGCGCTGATATCTAACGTCTTAGCAAGCTCCAAAAACTGTTCGCCGTAGGCATCCTTGCCGCGGATGAACAACGGCACCTGCAAATGGATCCTAGGAAAGCGGCGTTGCTCTTCATCGAGTTGGGTAGTGACAGTTCGCTGATGGACAGCATTTTCTCTCATGCTACGAGTACCCCAGTTTTAGTACCGCTATGAGTCGCAATTTCAGGGCAAGTCGGCACCGATTCTGCATAATTGCTTATTGGCTTTTATTTCATATATTTAGCTACTTGCCTAAAGGGAACATCGCGGACCCGATGGCGAGTAAGTGCATCTTAAGGCCTGATGTTTTCATCTATTGTGCAAACTAGGACGCATTTACCATTGACACTAATTGCCACCTTTTGCGAGCATAAGATCCCTCAAGCGCGCTCTTACTTAACCTTGGCACGCGTAAAGCGCTGATATTTTTGTGTTTGGTAGGCATTTAGGAGACCATTTGCCCAAGAGTTTCACGCTCGATCAGCAGGCAACGGGCCAGGCGGCTTTTCAGCTCGTCTCCAGCCTCTTAAACGCTCTAGATCGCCCTTTGTTAGTGTCGGACCGAAGCGGCCAGATATTGTTTTCGAACCTCCATGCTCAGGACAAGGTGAACGTCCCAGGCTTGAAATCGAAAGAGGACCTTAATCTTTTTACGGACGTTTTGCAGACCGACCGCCGGGGAATTCTAGCCCAGCTGGAAGGAGGAGAGCAGGAAGTCAATTTGCCGATCCAATTTCCTGAGGGCAAGAGCCGCGCGCGAATCCGCTGGTTGCCGGAACCCGATTGGTTGGTGGTGTACGTGGAAGCCGCTCCCACCGAAACTCCGGCCGATGAAGCGGAAATGCGCCAGACGGTGCAGGACCTGCTCCAGGAACGAGAAATCACGTACAGAAACTTGCTGGCCGCGTACTTGCGGCTGCAGGAAGTGAACAGGCAAAAAACGGTTTTTCTCGCTTCCGCGGCGCACGAATTGAAAACGCCGCTGGCAGTGATGAAGGGATATTACGACCTTCTGCTTTCCGGATCGCTCGGAAAGCTAAGCGATCGGCAGCGCGATATATTGAGGGAATCGAAAGAGAGCTGCGACCGGCTGGTGCGCCTGGTATCGATGTTCTTGAACTATTCTGCGCTCGAAAGCGGAAAGTTGGTGCTGCAATTGCGCGAAAACGATCTGAGGGATTGCGTCAACGATCTCGCTTGCCGCTGGCAGGACGCATTTCAGCGGGCCAACGTTCGGCTCGAGATCAAGTTGCACGCCGATCTCCCGCTCTTCAAGTTCGACTATCAGAAGGTTCAGCAATGTGTCGCGAATCTGGTTGACAATGCTCTGAAGCATGCGCCTGAAGCGGGTTGTGTCACCCTGATCGCGGAGCCGCACTTTTGGGAGCGACGCATATCGGAAGCGCCGCCTTCGAACGAACGCCGCAGCCGACGGGGCGGTCGGCCAAACAGCGTGATCGTATCTGTCACGGATACTGGCCGCGGCATCGCTGCCGAATATCATCAGGAGATTTTCGAGGAGTTTGTGCGTGTCGATCCCTCTTCCTC
>Ga0073928_10003230_pt1 | contig 26080 bp, 20 predicted proteins | sample PaiPotPPA55metaG_FD_76969 | JGI IMG/M metagenome (GOLD analysis project Ga0073928, IMG submission 76969) | Iron sulfur acid spring bacterial and archeal communities from Banff, Canada, to study Microbial Dark Matter (Phase II) - Paint Pots PPA... ...
AAAAATGTTTATGTGGAGCTGCAGCGCCACTACTACCGCGAAGAAGAAGCGCGCAATCAGACGGCGGTCGAAATTGCGCGGAAATTATCTCTGCCGCTGCTGGCTACGAACGGAGTCTGTCATGCAGTGCCGGACGAGCGCGAACTGCTCGACGTGTTTACCTGCATTCGGCATCACCAAGTGCTGGCCACCGCGGGGCGGCTGCTGAGCCGAAATTCGGAGCGGCATTTGAAGTCGCCGGCGGAAATGGAGCGATTGTTTGCGGATTTGCCAGAGGCCATTGCAAATACGCAAGAGCTTTCGTCGCGGCTGGAATTTACGCTGAGCGATTTAGGGTACGAGTTCCCAAGATATCCGGTGCCGGAAGGCAGTTCGCAAATGCAGTTTTTGCGCGAGCGCACGCTGGAAGGGATGCGCGAACGCTACGGGTCGGCAAATGAGAAGGTCCGCAAGCAGATCGACCGCGAGCTGGCGCTGATCGAGAAGCTAGATCTACCCGGATATTTTCTGATTGTCTGGGACATTGTGCGCTTTTGTCGCGAGAAAAATATTTTGGTGCAGGGGCGTGGCTCGGCGGCGAATAGCGCGGTCTGCTATGCGCTTGGGATTACCGCGGTTGATCCCGTTGGAATGGAGCTGCTGTTCGAACGATTTCTTTCCGAAGAGCGCGGAGAATGGCCGGACATTGATTTGGATTTGCCGAGTGGGGACCAGCGCGAGCGCGCGATCCAGTATGTGTATGAACGCTACGGAAAATTGGGCGCGGCCATGACCGCGAACGTGATTTCGTATCGCGGCCGCTCGGCAGCGCGGGAAATTGGAAAGGCGCTGTCGTTCGATCCGGAAACGCTGGCGCGGCTGGCAAGTTTGGTGGGCGCTTGGGAATACAAGGACGAGAACGATACGTTCGAACGGCACTTTCACGATGCGGGTTTCGATATCCGTCATCCAAAAATTCGCAAATTCTTCGAACTCTGCATCAAGGTGCAGGATTTGCCGCGGCATTTGGGGCAGCACTCCGGCGGGATGGTGGTGTGCCAGGGGCAACTCGATTCGGTGGTGCCGCTGGAGCCGGCAACGATGCCGGGGCGCGTGGTGGTGCAATGGGACAAAGAAGATTGCGCGGACATGGGCATCGTGAAAGTGGATTTGCTGGGATTGGGAATGATGGCGGTGCTGGAAGATTCGCTGAAGTTGATTCGCGATCATTACGAAAAAGAGGTGGACCTGGCGCGATTGCCCGCTGACGACAAAATTGTTTACGAGACGCTGCGAAAAGCGGACACGGTGGGAATGTTTCAGATCGAGAGCCGCGCGCAGATGGCTTGCTTGCCGCGATTAAAGCCTGTGAAATTTTACGACATTGTGGTGCAGGTGGCGATTATCCGGCCGGGGCCGATTGTGGGGAAGATGGTGCATCCGTATTTGAAGAGGCGGCAGGGGCGCGAGGCTCCGGAATGTTTGCATCCATCGCTGGAGCCGGTGTTGGAGCGAACTTTGGGCGTGCCGCTGTTTCAGGAGCAGTTGCTGCGCATGGCGATGATCGCGGCGGGGTTTACGGGTGGGGAAGCGGAGGAGTTGCGACGCGCGTTTGGATTCAAGCGTTCGGAAAAACGCATGAAAGAAGTGGAAGTGAAGCTGCGGCGCGGCATGGAGAAAAACGGGATCACGGGCGCTGTGCAGGGCACGATTGTGAAGTCGATTACTTCGTTTGCGCTGTATGGCTTTCCGGAATCGCATGCGGCGAGTTTTGCGCTGCTGGCGTATGCGAGCGCGTATTTGAAATGCCACTATCTGGCGGCGTTTACGGCGGCGATTTTGAATAATCAGCCGATGGGATTTTATTCGCCGGCGACTTTGGTGAAGGATGCGCAGCGGCATGGCTTGCGCGTGCGTGCGATTGATGTGACGTGCTCGGATTGGCTGTGCACGATTGAGCGGGACGGAGAGAGTTTGTGTGTGCGGCTGGGATTGCGGTTTGTGAAGGGCCTGCGCGAGGAAGTGGGGAAGGAGATTGTGCGCGAGCGCGGTGTTCGGGCATTTGGCTCGATTGAGGATTTGAAATTGCGTGTGCCGGGTTTGCAGAAATCTGAGTTGACGGCGCTTGCGGAGATAGGCGCGCTGAATTTTGTTGGCAGCAAGGCTGGATTTCATCGGAGGGATGCGCTTTGGCAGATTGAGCGAGCTTCGCGTCGGGCTGGGCCGCTGCTGGCGAGTTGCGAGGAATCGGATGCGGCCATGGTTGAGGAAACTGGAGATTCTCTTGACGAACAGAATGCGGAGGCAGTGCGCGAAAAATATTCTCCGCTCGCGCCGATGACTCCGGAGGCGCGGCTGGTTTCGGATTTTCGCAACACGGGCATGACGGTGGGGCCGCATCCGATGAGCTATCACCGGGCGAATTTGCGGCGGCAGGGAATTTTGTCGGCGCGAGATTTGCATCGCTTGCCGGATGGGACGCGGGTGCGCGTGGCGGGGGCGGTGATTGCGCGGCAACGGCCTGGGACGGCGAAGGGATTTGTGTTCTTGAGCTTGGAGGACGAGACGGGGATCGCGAATGCGATTATTACGCCGCAGCTTTTTCAGGAGTATCACGTTACGGTTGTGCATCAACAGTTTTTGTTGATTGAGGGACGATTGCAGAATCAGGACAACGTGATTTCGGTTAAGGCGGAACGGGTGGAGGCGTTGGGGATTACGCGGGCGGAGACGACGTCGCATGATTTTCATTGATGGGCGTGCGAACGCATTGCGTAGGTCGCACCTACGGCGCTCAGGAGCTGCAGGTGCGAAGAAAAACCCGCAGGGCTGCGAAGACTCCGCCCTGCGCTACAGCTGGGCTAACCTGTGCCGCACCTCCGGCCTAAGAAATCCAGTCGAGGAGCTTGTACCACGCACCTGCAAACGGCAGGAACCAGGGGCGGCCGTTGTAGAGGCCTAGTGGGGCGCTGGGGAAGGGGATTGCGGCGAATGGATTTTCGTCGCGGCCCTGCGAAATTGTATGAGCCGATTTGTCGTTCGCGTCGCGAAGAATGAATTGTGCAACCTTGTCGCCGAGGTAGGTGGACATGGCTACTCCGTGGCCGGCGTAGCCTAGGGAGAAGTGCAGGCCGTCGAGTTGGCCGGCGTGGGGCATTATGTCGAACGCGAAATCGAGCGTGCCGCCCCAGACGTATTCGATTTTTGCGTCGCGCAGTTGCGGGTAGACGGTGAGCATGCCGCGGCGGAGAATTTCGGCGCTGCGGCGGATGGTGCTGCTGGTTTCGGGGAAGAAGGCGGCGCGGCCGCCGAAGAGCATGCGGCGGTCAGGTGTTAGGCGGTAGTAGTAGAGATAATTCTTGGAGTCGAAGATCATGCGATTGCGGGGACTTAGCTCGGCGGCGAGTTTTTCCGGCAGGATTTCGGTGACGATGATGTATGAGCCGATGGGGATGATTTTCTTTTGCAGCGTGGGAGTAACGCGGCTGGTGTAGCCGCTGGTGGCTACGAATACGTTTTGTGCGCGCAGGGTACCGCGTTGCGTGGCGATTTTCCAACCGCGGGCGCCTTCGCGCTGAACCTCCTCGACGCGAGCGTGCTCGAAAATGGCGGCTCCGGCGCGTTCCGCGGCGCTTGCCAGTCCTGCGACCAGGCGGGCGGGGTTTACTCCGGCGCTGGATTCGTCGACTAAGCCGCCGTGATAAATTGCGGAGCCGATTTCGGATTGGAGCTGGTCTTTCGGAATCAGGCGCTGGCGATGGTTGAAGTGGCGCGCGGTTTCTTCGGCGCTGTGGCGAAAATCGTCGAAATGTTTTGGTTTGTAGGCTACTTCGAGATGGCCGCAGCGGGCGAAACCGCAGGCGATATTTTCTTCGCGGACTAATTTTTCGACGAAATCGATGGATTCGAGCGAGGCGGCGTACATGCGCGCGGTGGCTTCTTTGCCGTAGCGCGTGATCAATGCGCTGGCGGGGAGCTTGAGTCCGGTGAGAACCATGCCGCCGTTGCGGGAGCTGGCGCCCCAGCCGATGGTTTGGGCGTCGAAGACGGCGACGGACGCGCCGCCGCGTGCAAGCGAGCGTGCGGCGGAGAGGCCCGTGAAGCCGGCGCCGATTATGGCGACGTCCGCTTGTTGGGGGAAATCGCGTGCCACAGGTGTTGGGATTTCGACGGTTTCGAGCCAGAAAGTTTTTTGTTGCATAGAGAAGATATTGAATCCAAATGTGCCGAGCCACTTTAGCAGAGACTGGCGGTTGCGCCAGCTCGATCCTTGCGGTTACCACGCGGCCGGAAAAAGCCGCAGGGCTCCGCGGACTCCGCCCTGCGCTACAGGTCTTTGCGGAGTCAGAGTGCACGGCGGCGCGACCACTGCGAAACGGCGTAGGCCAGCGGGCCGAGCAGGATTGCTGCTGGGGCGCAGAGGAGGACTAGGCGGTCATTGCGCTGGACGCTGTCGGCTACGCTGCCGGCTGTGGCGATTATGCCGAGCAGTAACGGCGCGGCTACGGCATACAACAAGCCCTTGCGGCCGCCGGGGATTACGAAAGGGGGCGGCATTTCTGGTTTGAGCTGGCGTAGCTTCCATGCGGAGAACACGGTCATCACAGAGGTGGCTACGCGGAGCCAGGCGTAAACGGCGATTAGCTGCGTCAGCGTGAACATGGCGAACGCGGCGTAGATTGCGCCGGAGACGATAATCGAGACGGCGGGCGTGCCGAAACGGGGATGGACGCGGGTGAGAAAGTTTGGGAGGAACTTGTCTTCGGCTAGGGCGAAGGGCATGCGCGTTGTGGCGAGGACGGTGCTGTTTAGCAGGGCGGCGTTGGTGACCATGGCGGCGAGCGCGACCCAGGCGCCGAGGAGCGGGCCTCCGATCAACTTCGCGGCTACGGAGAAATAGTCACCGTGCCATTGCTGCCAGTTATCGAGCGCGGCTAGGGAGGCGAAGGTCGGCAGGAAATACGTGGCGATGGAGAGCGGTACGACTAGAGCTAATGCGCGGGGGAAAGTTCGGCGGGGGTTTTCGACTTCTTCGGCTACGGTGGATAGTTGCTCGTAGCCGGAGTAGAGCCAGACGCCGAGGGCGAGTCCTACGCCGAAGACCTGGAAGAGAGGCTTGTGCGGCGGGACTAGTGGGACGAATGGGTTGTGCTTCCATTGCATCAGGCCCATGACGGTCATTACGGCAATGGGCAGGAGGACGAAAATTTCGAGCAGCGTCGAGATGCGGCCGACCATCTGGATGCCGCGCACGTTGATGTAAGTGATTGCGGCGATTAGCGCGGCGGCTACGAGGTAGTGGTTGCGTCCGGTGAGCTGCGGGAAGTAGAAGCCGAGGTAGTCGGCGAAGAGGACGGCGTAGGCGCTGCCGAGGAGGAAGGAAGCGGTCCAGTTCCACCAGCCGGCGAGGAATCCCCAGAAGTCGCCGAAGGCGGCGCGCACCCATCGATAGAAGCCGCCTTGCACGGGCATGGCGGTGGTGAGTTCGGCGGCGACGAGCGAGATCGGTATGCACCAGAGGAGCGGGATCAGCAAGTGGTAGAGCAGAGTCATGCCGGGTCCGGAGCTGCTGACTTGCTCTTCGAGGCCGAAGGGGCCGCCGGTGGTGTAGGAGTACATGACGAAGACGAAGGAGAGAAGGGTGGCTTTGCGGACGGAGGGCTTTGGCGGACGTGGATCGGTGGTCACAGTGGAGTGAGGCGTAGCAGTGTACACGGGGAGGGGGGCCCCCCCTCCCCCGTTTTTTCATAAGTGTTGATTCTAAAGAAAGTTAAAGTCGTTTGTTTTGATACACTTTTGCAAGTGTTGATTCTAAAGGTACTTACATTGTGCTGGAAATGTTGAGCTTGTAGTCGATGCTGCCCGTCTATTGGCGACAAAAAAAAGCGGCCCAAGTGGCCGCTGAAGCTTTCGGACGGAGATTTAACCAATTCGGATATTACCCGATGGGTTAGAGTCTTGTCAAGAGAAAAATTCCCCAGCCCTCAAAAACCTAGGGCGGGGCACCTCTTCAGTTCACATTGCAATTAGACGAGATGGTATATACTCGCCCCACGTGAGAACTGGGAGAGAATCGCCATGAATGCCACTAAGTTGGCGGTACTTATTTGGGCCCTATTCGGATTCCCCTATACTGGGTCATCCCAAACTGCGAAGCCGTCATTTTCGATTAGCATTACGGCGCCGGCGATTATAAAGGCTGGTGCGGAAGCCAAAGTGGAAATTGAAGTGAAGAACATATCTAATCACGCCATCGCGTTTGGTGCTGATGATCTCAGCCATAGCGAAAAGAACTTCGCATTCGAAGTTCGCGACTCCGCAGGTAAGCTAGCTCCTGAAACACGCTACATGAAAGCTGTCAATGGAGAGGAACAAGGACCGGGACCGCAAATGGTTATACTAGGCCATCTCGGTTCTGCCACATTAAAACCGGGCGAAACTTTGAAAGGAAGTGCGAATCTCACGGAGCTCTTTGAATTGCAACCTGGGCAGTATACGGTCCAGTTGTGGCGGGCGGAAGGCGACCATATGATTATCGACCCCGCCAAGCCTCGGCCGATCGGAGCCACTGTGAAATCCAACACAGTCATCGTGAGCGTGAATCCTTAAAGCGAAAAGCGGCCACCCCCCAGTTCATGCTCCGGTGAAATTGAGGCGTCATCACTTGCATCGTAGCTTTCCGCGGGGAAATAACAGGAAACAACGACTGGGCCAGCCGGCCCTTAATTCGTCAACCTTATACCCTCGGTCCAGCCCGGCGGGACCAGAAACGTCAACCCCGCACCCTTGAACACCGCCAGGGATGCGGGGCATCCACCCTGGGCCACCCGGCGATGTTGGACTAGCGCTTCTTGACCAGTTCTATTGGGCGGAATCGAAATCCTGTCCCAGGTTTTCATCGATGGCGATTTGTGTAACTGGGCAATAATGTAGGTCATATAAAGCACCCCACCCGACATCACGCGTGATATCTGTCTTAATGCTTCCTGTCCTCTTTGGATACGCAAACCACAGAGCGCCCATAACGGCTTTGCTCGCCGATGCGTTCACTGCAAACTTCCCCTATCAGGAGCTAGCCCGGGACTAGCCGACTGGCGGGAACCGATCACCACAGTGAGCGCAGGGAGTTGCGACGTCAAAGCTATGACCTTGCGGTTCAAGACCTGACAACCCCACAGACAGGGCAAGAGCATTTAGAAGCAAGGATCAACAACTGTGTTCCGCAAAGGGGACACACGGTGTCCGTGGCGGTTGGAATCGCTCTCAGGCGGTCTGCCCTGGAAGGGTATTTGGAGGAGCGAAAGAGATGAATAAGCAAAAAAATGGCGCCGAGCGGCGCGCCGATGCGTATCATCCAACCACCCGCTATGAAATCAAGCGGAAGGGACCCGGCCCAAAACATTGCACTCAGACACAGCAGGACGAGCAGTCCAGCCCATTTAAAGGGCCGCCTAGTCCCGGTGCTCACATTCGTCTGACGGTTACAAGCGGTGCATATCCAGCGGTTCCAAAAACCGAGCGGCAAGATCGGAATCCAAAAGATATGGATCGCGTCAAACGTGCGTATCTGGACGGAGCGCTGCGCTTCTCTGCACGAAACGCAATAGTCGTTGCGGAACGCTGTCCGTTTTGGACGGAAATGGTAGATGCCATGGATTACGAGCATGTCATTACGTTCGTTTTCATTCCAAAAAAGACGAGCTTCATAATTCGCGGCTGTTCCTCATCGTGGAGACGAATCCGAGCATTCCGTTGGTGCTCACTCTCGGACGAAGAAAAATATAACTCCAAGTCCGAGCAAAATAGGGGGCCAAAAACGAACAGGCACGAAGAAGAGCGCATTTTCGGATGACAGCATAATTTCTTTTGCGGTCTTCTCGTCCACTACGGTGCGCTTCGCTCCCTCGAACCACGACCGAAACGCGTAGACTAACCCCGCAGCTACCCAAAAACCGATGAGTTTCGGCCAGCCATGACCTTGATAATACTTCTCGTCGCCGAATGCCGACCGCGAGACTATTTCGCTTAGAACAAGACAGCCGAACGCAATAAGCGCAACTACGATCCCTTTTCCACGCCAGATGATCACTAACAACTCCTGTAATCGACGTTCAAGGTAAGCAACAAAGGGGCTGCGTCGGGTTTGTTATTACTGGACAAATATTACCGCTAGATGGAGTTGGCCGCCAGCATTTGCAGAGCTGTCTGAACTCAGTGCCTGATTAGCGCTTACCGGAGAAGTGGACTCGGTGCAAGCAGATGTCCGGTAATCCGGCTACACGTCCAAGTGACGATAGTTGCGTTGCCAACTGCGCGGCGCCTGTTAATCGCCGGCGTAGCGACGGAAGAACGACTCTGGCTTCCACTGCGGCCTGGCGGAGGCGTTAGCCGTTTCGAGTAGTAGCCGGCGCGTGAATTCCTCATAGAGCGCGGCGGATTGCAGATCGACTGGTTGGTTCACGTCGTCGGACGGGGCGTGATAGCGATTTGTGAGCCAATCCTTGAAGATTTTCTGCTCGGGCGTGCCTAGTTCGGAGCCGACATCGGCTTTAACCGCGGGCACGCCTTTTTTGATGAAGCTGTACTGATCGCTGCGGATGAAAGCATTGCGCAGCGGCTCCGGATCAGCGATCGGCTTGATGCCCATGGATTGCGCAATGGCGGCGGCGCGCGACCCGAGATCGGATTCGTCGATACCTTGCAGCTTCAAGATTTTCAAGGGCACGATGGGAAGAAACATGTCCACGTTAACGTCCGCGACGATGGATTTGATCGGCACGGTGGGATGCTCGGCAAAATATTTTGAGCCGAGGAGACCTTTTTCCTCGGCCGTGACCAACAGGAAGAGCAGCGAGCGCTTCATTTGTTCAGGATGCGCTTTCAGGCTGGCCGCTTCATCAAGAACCAGGGCGCTGCCTGAGCCATCGTCCATGGCACCGTTGTAGATGCTGTCGCCGTTGATTGGCGCGCCGATGCCCAGGTGATCCATGTGCGCGGAAAGAACGATGAACTCGTTTTTTAACACGGGATCGGAGCCGGGTAGCTTGGCCACTATATTGGCGGACTCCACCGTGGTGGTTTGGATTGCCGCCTTGGCGTCCAGCGAAACGGCCAAGGGGAAATGCGGAAGAGGCTTGCGGTCTTTGCCCAGAGCGGCGATCTCGGCAAAGGTGTGGCCGGACCCCGCAAAGAGTTTCTCTGCTGACGCTGGATTGAACGTGACACCGAGTTGAAGCCCTGGAGTCTCGTAGAACTCGGGCTCAGCAAGATCCATCGATGGCTGGTTGCGGTTCACCGAAATACGCGACCATGGAATGTCCATCGACGCAGGGTTGGGAATAGTGATCGAGCCTACAGCGCCCGCGGCGTGCAGGGATTTCCAGCGCTCGGGCGGAGTCTGATAGTGCGACGCTAGCGCGGTGGGAACATCAGAGGGCGAACCGGCGAGATACACCACAATCTTGCCCTTCAAATCCGCCCCTGCGAGTTCATCAAGATTCTTTTCGGGAATCTTCAGGCCGTAGCCGATGAAAACCAAAGGCGCGCCGACATTGACGGAGCTGCGCGTGGCCCGCGAGCTGATGAACGCGTCATCCGAGAACGAGAGGGTTTGGGATTTTCCGTTGGCAACGAGCGCAAGCGATGATTTGGATTCGTCCACTTGGAATTGCGTGAAGCGAACGGCTTGGTAGAAGCCATCCGTGCCCGCGGGTTGGAAGCCAGCCTTCTGCAGTTGTTCTACTGCGTACGCTTGCGCTTTGCGAAGACCTTCGCTGCCGGTGTTGCGGCCTTCGAGCGAATCGTCCGCCAGAAATTTCACGTGCGCCCACCAGGAGTTGCCGTCGAAATGGGTACTTGATGCATTTTGCTGAGCTAAGCAAGCAGTGGCAAAAGTGAAAAGCAGCAGGCAACTTACGGACTTGCGCATAGGAGCTCCTCGAAATGTCAAAATGCAAGGCGTAAGGATAACAGAGACAGGACGCCCTCGGACGTCGAACCTGCCGGCTTGTCGACCCTCTAATGCTTTGAACGCAGGTGTACGCGCCTGCGGGCAGCCTTCTATGCTGGTAGGTGATAGTGGGTCGTGCCGCTGGGCGATTCTAGATAGACGGATCGGTCGGCGACCTTGGGCTTTCTGGTCTCAAACAGATTGAAGATCGCTTCCTCTGCCAAGCCGCTGGCAAGACCAAACACGTAGAATGCCGCCGGAGAAAGGGGACTACGCTCGGAGTGATCCAGATGAAAGAGTGGAAAATCAATGATGCGAAGCTGCAGGATCAAGGCGACCACTACGGCAAGTAGGGCGCCAAAAGCTCCTCGAAAGAGGAGACTGGCCTGATCTGCTTGCACATCGTTGCCGACCAGATGGCGCTGCCTAAGTCGCGTGGTAGCTACGACGAGGGCGCCGATACCTCCAAAGGCGGCGGTGATCATTAACTGCCAGGGAGAATCGGAGGGTACTTTCCGGATTGCTACGGCCAGCAGCGAACAAATGACGAGCACACACAGGAATGCAGCGAGGTACAACGCCCGCCGAATGAGTAGCGAGCGAATCTCGATGTCGTGCCTTTTTCGCACGCCACACTCATGGATGGCTCTTGCAAGCGAAGCGATCTCCACACGCAGATTGGAATCGGCATGGCCGAGGCGAACGCCCTGCTCCATTTGCGCGAGTTTTGGGCCGGACCACACCTGCTGATCAGGCCCCTCGAGCACCTCGGCCCGCGAGCGCAAGTCAAGAATGAGGCCAAGAAGATCCTCCTGCTCAGCGAGAGGAATGTAACCCTCATACGCGAGTTCGTAGGAGTTCCACTGACCAATCGGATCGCGTTCCTGGCTGGCGGCGTTGAGATGGGTTTCGATCTGGTGAACCGCTTCGGGAGAAGCTTTGCCGGCCTGGCGAATGAGCTTTATCTTATCCCGCAGGAATTGGGACTTCGAGGAAAGATTCAGCTGCTCATAGCTGAGCTTGAACCTGCGAACGCCCAGCGCCGGGCTCATCGTAAGTTCCATGATCCACCTCCCATTTTGTGTTGCGGACTTCAGGGGGGTAGAAGGCCCGTGGATTGACGGGCGAAGCAGGGAGTATCGGACGCCAACCTCGTCACATTCTAGAGGCTCCCCGGGAGTGGCGCAACTGAGTAGAGCGCTAACCGGGCAATTCCCGGCGCATTTTGCGGAGAGTGGCGCAACATGCTGCGCAACTACAAAGCGGGTAACCGGTTAGTTGGCGACGGTTAGTTCGATTGTGGAGGCGGCGGGTAGGCGGGCGCCGGCCAGCGGGGACTGGTCGATTACGGTGCCGTGGGGCCATTGGGGGGCGGTTACGTAATTTACTTTGCGACGGAGGCCGGCGATGTCGAGGCGGCGCTGGGCGTCGGATTCGGTCATGCCTACGAAGTGGGGCATTACGTAGGCGGATTCGTGGGGGCCTTGGGAGACTAGGACGTCGACGCGGGGAGTGGCTGCGCCGTGGCCGGGGCGCGGCGTTTGGAGTACGACTTCGTCGGCGGGCTTGTCGGTCATGGTGACAGCGGAGACTTCACCGACTTGGAGGCCGGCGCGGAGGAGTTCGATGCGCGAGGCGCGCAGGGAATTGCCTTCGAGCAGCGGGATTTGGAGTTGGCGCTGGCCGAGGCTTAGGACGACGTGAACTTGCTGGGATTCTTTCATTAGGAGGCCGGCGGGCGGGGTCTGGCGGACGACTACGTTGATGGGGAGCTCGCTGTAGACGCGGTCTGCGACGCGGAGCATTAGGCCGCTGGAGCGGACCATGCTGGTGGCCTCGGCTACGTTCTTGCCGGTTAGGTTGGGCATGGTTACTTCGCGGCCGTGGATGGCTATGCGCATGGCGGTGATGGCGCTGAGGAAGGCGGCAGAGGCGAGGATGAAGATTAGGAGGGCCATTTGGCCTAGCTCTTCGAGGCGCTTGCGGAAATTTAGCGCGGGGGACGGTTCGGGGGAGTCGAGGGGATCGAGCGGGGCGTCTTGGCGGTCGTCGGTCATTGCTTTGGGTGAACGTGCTGGGGGAAAGTCAAAGGCGCCCGCGAAAGTCCGCGGCCGCTACGGGTGCTTGCCGGAAAGTTGGTGGCTGGTGAAAGCATCGCGATGGTGCTGACATTGTGGAGAGCGGCGGCTTGCTGCCGCTCTCCACATGGCTGGTTATTTTTTCTCTAGCGGTGGAGCTGGGTAATCTGGGAGCTTGTCTTTGCTGGTGTCGGCGCGCTTTACTTCGAGCTCGTCGAATAGCAGCGAAGGGCTGATTACGGTGGTGGCGATGCCGCCGCTGCGATTGCTGACCTCGGGATCGTTGCCGACGGCGATGAGGTCGCTGCGTAGCGCGCGCACGTCCAGCTCGCTGAAGACGGCGCCGCGAACGAGTTCTTCGTGGCCGTCAGGAAATACGCGATAGAGCAGGCGCGGGGAGTTTCCGGCACCGAGGGTTTCGACACGATAGCCGTATGGCTTGCCCTGCTCGGTGATCATCTGGATTACGCGCTTTTTCAATTCCTCGGGAGACTGCGCTTCTTTGCTTTTCAGCACTAGCACGCCGAGGTTGGGCGCGGGATAGGCTCCGGCACCGGCGCGGCCGTGACCGTTGGACGAGGGGAAATCGCGGATGGGCTGGCGCCCGACGAGATAATTGACGAGCGTGCCGTTGTCGACGAGGGTTACGGGCTGCGCTTTCACGCCGTCGTCGTCGACTTCGTAGGTGCCGACGAGGCTCTTGCCTTGAAAATCGTGCAAGGTGGGATCGTCGACCACGCTCAGGAAGTTGGGGAGCACGCGCGTTTTGAAGCTGGTGGCAAACGCGCCTACGGTGCGATTGGGGCGGCCGAGCTGCGGCTTGCGGCCGAGAACGTTGGCGCCGACGAGCGAGGCGACTACATCGGTGGCGGCATCCGGCGCGAAGAGCACGGGGCCACGATATTCCTCTTCGACAATCGGCGCTTGTCGTAATGCGACGAGCGTGTCTAGAGTCTTGCGTGCGTCGGCGAGCAGCGCATCGTGCGTGGGCAGCTCTTTGGCGTCAGCAAACATCCAGAAGGGATTGCGGCTGAGGCGCATGCCGTCCGCAGCTTGCGCGGAACTGTTGAAGCCGATGTTGTAGGTTTTTTTGCCGGAGCGCGTGACCGTGCCCTCAGAGTTCACCAGGTATTCATTGATGGCGGAAAAACGCGCCGAGGCGCTGACCGACTGCACGTCCGGATACTGGCGATACAGGCTGGTGACGTCTTCCAACGTTTTCTTCCACTTGGCGTCGTCGACCTTCAGAGCGACCGTGGGTTCCACGTCCGCGACGATTGGGGCTTTAGCGAAATCATCGACCGGACTTAAATCGGCGCTGAACTGCTTCAGGGCAGCTTGCTTTTCGGTAAAAGCCTCGCCGGCGGCTTTGTAGGCTTCGTCGGTGGCGAGCCAGATTTGGTGGCGGAGGGCGATGGGATCGTCGTCGAGCGGGAGAATATTGGTTTCGCCCATACCCTGGTTGTAATAGCTGTCCTGCTTGTAGTCGCCGATGCGCACGACTACTCGGAGAACGCGATAGCGCACGCGCTGGCTTTCGCGCACAGCGCCGAACGCGGCTTCGGCCTGGTATTCCTCGACATCGTTGACGCGATATTCGATGTAGTAGGGAGCGGCGACCTGATCCATTTTTAATTGCGCTCTGGAACGGTCGAGCTCGGTGAGCAGAGCGTCAAGAAGAGTGTCTCCGCCCGCGGCGAGGCGCGCGGCGGCCAAGGGATCTGGCGTGGCGTCCTTGGTAGGGTCGTCTTTTGCTTTGCCAATGTGCTTGGCAGCGTACAGCGAGGTGCCGCCTAGAGTGAGAAGAGCCGCAGATGCTAGGGTGAACGTCGCGCGGGCGATTTTCACGGCTTCACCTCAGTCTTGGATAGCGCGCCTTGCGCGGTGGTAGTAGTGCTTTCAAAACCGGGCGGGGGCAAGATGGGCGGACGCTCGTGCAAGTGGCCGCGCTTCTGCACTTCCATTTCGGAGAAGAGCATGGCAGGCGCAACGGCGGAAACGGGAACGCTGCCGCTTTCCGCGCCGCAGACACCGTTGAAGACGTGCTGCTGGTCGCCGGTGGTCATGATGCGCGTGAGCGCGGCGAGCGGCGTGCCAACGATATCGACGCCACGGACCAATTCATCGGGGCGGCCGTCGGCGTAAACGCGATAGACGACTACAGGGAGAACTTGGAAGGCTTGCGGAAGCTGGCGGGTGGTTAGCGTGAAGCCGCCTTGGATGTCGTCAAAGTAGAGGCCGTAGGGCTTGCCCTGGCGCTTTACTTCGTCGATTAATTTCTGACGGAGTTGCGCTTCGGGAACGGTTTGCGTCGAAGTGACTATCAAGTTTCCTTGGCGGCCGGTGGGCATGAGTCCGGGCTGATTGCGGCCGTGGCCATTGGAAACGCCGAAATTCTTGATGGGCATGCGGGACATCAGGAAATTTTTGAGCACGCCATTCTGGATGACTTCGACGCGCTGCGCCGGCGAGCCTTCGCTGTCGTACTCGTAGGAGCCGGACAGCTTCATTCCGGCGAGTTCATGAACGGTGGGATCGTCCGCTACGCTGAGAAACTTGGGCAGCACTTGCTGGTCAATTTTCTTGGTGAATGTTTGTCCTTCGTCTTCGTCGCGCTGGCGATGGCCTTCCAGGCGATGGCCGAGGACTTCGTGAAAGAAGACGGCGGCGGCGCGTCCGCTGAGAAGGGCGGGGCCGTCGTAGGGCTCTGCTGCCGGTGCTTTTCGCAGATCTTTCAAATCTTCGGCCATTTTGTCGATTTTCGCGCTCAGATCGGCTTCGCTCGGAAGACCGGCGGCGGAGGGCGCTTGAAAGGTTTCCACGCGAATCAGTTCCATGCCGTCATCGGCGCGGGTTTCCGCTTCCATGATCAGGCGCGTGCTGGTGCTTGGCGAGGCGATAGCGGTGCCTTCCGTCGACACCAAACGCGAATTGGAATTTTGCACTTGGAGGATGACGCTGGCGAAGTAGACACCGGGATATTTGCGGAAGGCTCCGGAGAGGCGGCGAATTTCGCCTTCCAAGCCTGCGCGGTCAAAACCGATGGGTACCAACGCCTCGCCTGTGTGTGTTTGCGGGGTTTCCTTGGAGAAATCGGGAGACTTGTCTTCTTCTTCTGCGCGGACGGCGGTGTTGGTCTTCACGTTCAAGAACGCAGGGGCGGCGCGCTTGTATTCGCGATCGGTGAGTTCCCATAGGACACGAGAGATGGCTTCGGGATTGTCGCCTAGCGGAAGCGGCCCGGAGGTCATGCCGCTGACGCGGCTCTGGCCGTGCGTGTTGTCCAGCGCTGGGGAACCTACGCGCATTACAACGTCTGCTTGGCGGCGCTGCAGCGCGGCGTCGGTCAGCAAGCTGCCGTAGGCGCCAACGAGTACGACGATATCCTGGTCATTGACGGTGTAGCTCAGAAAATAAGGGGCCGGATCCGTTTTCGATAGGGAACTGGTGGCGCGAGAGAGCTCGCTTTGCATTACCTTGAGAATGGGATCGGCGGTCTTTGCAGGCGCGGTCTTTGTGGAGGCGGATTTTTCCGCTGGCGCGGCGGACAAAATCGGCGCGAAGGAAAGCTGCAAGGCTATGAGGCAGGACGCTATGAGGCGAGAAAACTCGTGAGCGGAAATTGGCAACCTTACTTGGAAAGACGACTTCACTTGGAGTGGCAACTTGAGTTGAGGTGGTGCGAGGCGAATAATTTTCATGAACTACAGTCTCCCGGTACAGCGATATCCGAAAGGGTTGGCAGACCCTGATGAAGTCGAGGTATTTGAGGTGGACATACGAGAGTATGCCTTAGCAGTCCTCTCGGCGCAATTCAGGCGTTCTCGAAGCGTTCCCGTTCAGTCAACCGCGCGCCATTCGCAAATTCCACCGCCGAAATTTGTTTGCGTCCCTCCACTTTGACGGAGATAAGGCGCAATAAGGTTGCGTGGCCGCAGGCAATTAGAATTTGCGTGTCTTCGCGAGAAATTGTTCCTGGGGCGCTGCCTGTTAGCGTGTTCAAGGAAAAGGGCTCGGCCCAGATCTGGCAGGTTTGTCCGCGAAAAGAAGTGTAAGCGCCGGGCCAGGGAGCGAAGCCGCGCATGCGATTGTAGATTTCTTGGGCGGGGCGGTTCCAATCAATGTGACCATCTTCCTTTTTTAGGAGCGGCGCATAGCTTGCTTCGGCATTATTTTGCGGATGAGGGGCGAGTTTTCCTTGCGCGAGGCCGCGCAACGTATCGAGCATCAGAGGCGCGCCGGCTTCCGACATGCTTGCTGCTAGCTCCGGCGCGGTTTCCTCGGGAGCGATGTCGATTTCTTCTTGTAGGAGGATGTTGCCGGTGTCCATGCCGGCGTCTATGCGCATGGTCGTTACGCCTGTTTCCTTTTCACCGTTGGCGATTGCCCAGTTGATGGGGGCGGCGCCGCGGTATTTGGGAAGTAGCGAAGCGTGGAGATTGATCCAGCCGAGTTTGGGAATGTCCAAGAGGCGAGCGGGAATGATTTGGCCGTAGGCGATGATGACGATGCAGTCTGGCGCAAGTTGTTTCAGCAGATCCTGCGCTTCGGGCGAGCGGATTTTTTCGGGTTGATGCACTGGGACATTTGCTGCGATGGCGGCTTCCTTCATAGGAGACGCGGAGACTTGGTGGCCACGGCCGCGCGGGCGGTCGGGTTGCGTGATTACGGCGGCGATGTCGATGTCCGGTTGCGCGAGGAGGTGGATGAAGGTGGGGACGGCGAAGTGCGGGGTGCTACAGAAGATGATGCGCATGGTTAGTCCTACGGAAACGTGGAGGTGACCGTGCTGAGCCCTATACGGTTTAGATCATGCCTAGCTGGGGCGCAGCAATGCTGCGCCCCTACGAGCGCGGTCATGCTGCTACCACTCGCCTTGTTTTCTTAGCTTTTTGATTTTGCGCCTGATGAGGTCGCGCTTCAGCATGCTGAGATGTTGGATGAAGAGAACGCCATTTAGATGGTCGATTTCATGGCAGAAGGCGCGGGCGAGCAGGTCTTCGCCGCGGATTTCGAAGGATTCACCCTTGGCGTTTAGCGCTCTTACGGTGACGAATTGGGGGCGCAGGACGTATCCGCGAAAACCGGGAATGGAGAGGCAGCCTTCCTCCTCGCGCTTTTCGCCTTCAGCGTGAATGATTTCTGGGTTGGCAAGGACGATCTTGGCCTCGGGATTTTTTCCTCCGGTGACGTCGACCACGGCGACGCGCAGCGGGAGGCCGATTTGCGGCGCGGCCAGCCCGACACCAGATGCGGCATACATGGAGGCGAACATGTCCTCGGTGAGCTGCTCCAGTTCGGCGTCGAATTTTGTTACCAGGGTGGTGGCCTTTTCGAGGATCGGTTCGCCGTACTTGACGATCGAATAGATCTTGCGCGCAGCGGAAACGGTCTCCGGCGCTGCGGCTTGGGTGGCTTCAGAACTCGTCGATTTGTCGGGCATAGTTGTCAAAATTCCGCCGCATCTCGGCGAGAGAGTCTCCTCCAAATTTTTGCAGAAAAGCATCGGCGAGCACAAGGGCAACCATTGCTTCACCAACGACGCCTCCCGCGGGGACGACACACCAGTCCGAGCGCTCGTAGGCCGCTTGCACCGGCTCCTTAGTAACCATATCGGCGGTGCCGAGGGCGCGACGCAAGGTGGAGATGGGCTTTAGGTAGCCGCGCACGATTACATCTTCGCCATTAGTGATGCCGCCCTCGAGACCGCCGGCGCGATTAGAGGAGCGGCGGAACCGCTTGGCGGATTTATCGTAGGAAATTTCGTCTTGTACTTCGCTTCCGTACGAGCCCGCTCCAGCGACGCCGGCGCCTATTTCGACGCCTTTCACCGCTTGAATGCTCATTACGGCTTGGGCTAGGCGGCCGTCGAGTTTCTCGTCCCACTGCGCGTGACTGCCCAGACCGACGGGAATATTGTGGGCGATGACTTCGAAAATGCCGCCCACGGTGTCTCCGGCTTTTAGGGCGGCGTCCACTTCGGCTTTCATTTTGTCCTGGACGGCGCGATCGATGCAGCGCAGCGGAGAATCGAGATCGGCGTTCACGGCGAGAACTTCGTCCCACTCGGCTTTGCGGTCGAGCTTCACATGACCGACCTGAACTGTGTGGCTGGCAATTTCCGTGCCGAATTGGCGAAGGAGCAACTTGGCAAATGCCGCGGCAGCTACACGAGATGCGGTTTCGCGGGCGGAGGCGCGCTCGAGAATGTAGCGGGCGTCGTGAAAATTGAATTTCTGAGAGCCGGCGAGATCGGCGTGACCGGGGCGCGGGGCGACAAGCTTTTTTGTTGGTGAATCATCTTCTGAAGAGTCTTCCACCGGAAGAACTTTCTCCCAGTTGGCCCAGTCGCGGTTTTCGATGCGCAGCGCGACGGGAGCGCCGATGGTCTTGCCGTGGCGGACTCCCGCGAAGATATCAGCGCGGTCCTTTTCGATTTTCTGACGGCCGCCGCGACCGTAGCCAAGCTGGCGGCGATGAAGTTCGTGGTTGATGAAATCGACGTCGATAGGAAGGGAAGCGGGCAGGCCGGAAATGAAGGCCAGCAGAGCTTGTCCGTGCGATTCACCGGCAGTGTAGAAGCGGAGCATGCAATTTGGAACAAGCAGTGTAGCGGCGGCGTGCTTGCGCGTCCAGTACGCGGAAGAAGAGAGTAGTGGGTCAGGTTCCGATTAAGAGTCGCGGACCTAATTGAGCCCGTAGCGCTTACGGGACATGTGCAGGTACGCACGAACGATGAGACCTGTGCTGAATGGGGCACACACTACGTTTGTACCATCGCAAACGGTAGTCCAGACTGGGAACATTAAAGGGCTCGAATCTCAGCAAAGCTAGACGGGTTTCCGCAGCCTGAATGTTACTCGGGGTCTCTCGGAATCCCGGCACAAGGGACGACCAAATGTCATCCGCAGAGGACAGGAGCTTTTCGCTTATCCGGCGCTTGGCGAGTTCTTGGGAGCCGCAGCTCGAAGAGTGTCCGACCGAAGTTAGAGAAGTCGAAGCGACCCGGCCGGATCCTAAACCAAATTCAAAAACGAATATGGTTGCGCATGAAGTACAGTTGAAGGTCGCAGGAACGCAGCACGCGAACAGTGCGGGCGGGCCAGAGCTATTCGCCGAGGAAACGAATTCAGTTCTAGTTTATGAGACTGGTGGAGTGATCCGGTTGTCGACGTCCGTAGTTGCCGGGCAATTGCTCCTGCTTGCAAATCTAGAATCGAAGCGCGAAGTGGTCGTGCAAGTAAAGCGTCGGCGCGCGTACAAGCCGACAAGTTGCTATGTGGAGTTGGAATTTGCCGAACCTGCTCCAAGCTTCTGGGGCATGGAGTTTTCCGCGGCTACGGCGTTGCTGCCGAAAAACGCCAAGGATGCAGAAGCTGCCGCGCTGGTAAGGTCAGCAGAAGCCATCGCCGATGAGGCGGGTGAACCGTCTGCTGCGCCCTCTGTCGAGGAAGTGCAGGCGCTAAGGCGGGAAGTGGAAGCACTGAGGGAAGAGGAAGCTGGCGCAACCGCCAAAGCGAAATCCCCATCTATCGAACACGATTTTGTTGCGACGCAATTTACGGCAGCGGAGCAAGCGATCGTTCCGAAGCATTCCTGGAAATTGTCGCTGCCCAAGGCTGGGCGGCCCCGGGCGAGAGGGAACTTCACGCCAGGATTTCGGGGAGGCGTGTTGCGTCTCGCGCTGCTCACGACAGCGCTGGCGGTCACTGTACTCGGCGCGGCATGGTACAAGCACTGGATTCCATGGAAGTCAGCGGCAAACAAACCATCGATTAGTGCCACCGCAGTCGGTTCGAACGCGGCGACATCGCTGGCGCTGGGAAGCCGAGAGATGGCGAAGGGGCATTCGGGACTTACCGATACGAACGTGGCGAGTGACACGCCTGCGATCCGGCCAGGCGTGCCATCGCAGGTACGTGGATCCGCCAGTCAAGCCGGCGCATCGAGCGGTTCGGCAGTCCAGCCGGCTGTGAGCAAAACGTCTCCTGCCCCAACGTTTGCAGGAAAAGGGAACATGGTTCGTCCAACGTCAAAAGCCACTCCGCAGCAGATTGCGGCTTCTCCAGTGCAGAGCGTCATAGTACCTCCTAAGTTGATCAAATCGGTGCGAGCGGTGGTGTCACTGGATGACCTGAGGGACTTCGAAACTGGAAACGTCGTTATCGACGCAGTCGTTGGCACCGAGGGCGAAGTGCATTTCGTACGAGTCATCTCGGGACCTCCGTCACTTCGAGCCGCCGCCATAGAAGCGGTTAAGCAGTATCGATACGAACCCGCGATCCGCAACGGCCAGCCCGTTCCAGAGCACGTCAATATCACCATCCACTTCCGGTTCGAATCGTAAACAACCTCTTCGAGCTACTCGTATTACTGACAGGTTTAATCGTTCTCTCCCGATTGCACAGGTGCCATGTAGGCTCGAGCGCCCAAAAGGCGGGGCGGTTGGCCATCGATTCCCCGTGGTGCACGCGGCTAAACAATGATCAAGCTGAATGAGAATAGCAACAGTGCTTGACGCGATGCGCAGTGGCGGTTACGCTTCTGGTTTAGTGTTTGTCTTGCAACGACTTGCAACGGGTCGCGGTAGGGCGGCGTATCGATAGGGAATTGTGGCAGACACTTCTTTCCAGGTAGCGGGTCAGCAAGCAAAACCTGTGGAACGCATTTCCATGGGCGAAGTGCTGACGGACGCCTTCAAGCGATTACTCGCAAACGTTCAAGATTATGCGGAGATGTCCGGGCGGGCGCTCCTGAACCTGGCCAGCGGTCCGCGGTATTTCCAAGACATACTCGATCAAATGGACGACATCGGCGTGGGGTCGCTTCCCATCGTGTTGATGGCGGGCTTCTTCATCGGGGCCGTGATGGTGCTGCAGACGGGGTCGCAGTTCACGCGCTTCGGGCAGACGGCGCTGACCGGGGACGTGGTGTCCATCGCGCTGGTGCGTGAATTAGGACCGACGCTGACGGGAATTTTGGTGGCGGGGCGCTCGGCGTCGGGGATCGCGTCCGTGCTTGGCTCCATGGTGGTAACCGAGCAGGTCGATGCCATGCGCGCCATGGGCACGGATCCGAGCCGCAAGCTGGTAACGCCGCGAGTGCTGGCGGGAATTTTGATGCTGCCTTTGCTGACCGCGCTGAACGATTTCGTTGGATTGCTGGGCGGCTGCCTGGCGTCGGTTTTCTCGCTGCGCTTGAATGCGGTGGAATTCTGGACGCGCGCGATCAACGCACTGGATTTTGCAGACATCATGCAAGGAATGATGAAGCCCCTAGTGTATGGATTTATCCTCGCGACGGTCGGATGCTACAAGGGGTTGACGGTGCGCGGGGGCACGCAGGGAGTGGGCCGCGCGACGACGCAGGCCGTGGTGGTCGCGTCTGTGTTGATCATTGGCGCGGATTTGTTCTTGACCAAGCTTGCGTTGTTCCTGGGAGACAAAATCTTTTGACGCCTGCTGCGCAAGAGCACGACACCTCCTCAGTAGTGGCTTTCACAAACGTAAAAATAGGATTTGACGAAGGTGATGTGCTGCGTGGCGTGTCGTTCGAGGTGATGCCGCGAGAGACGGTGGTGTTGCTGGGCGAAACGGGGACGGGAAAAACTCTGACGCTGAAATTGGCAGCGGGGTTGCTGCGCCCGACGGAAGGCAAGATCGAAGTGCTCGGCGAGGAAGTTTCGTCCATGAGCGAGAGGGAATTGCTGCCGTTTCGCCGGAAATTGGGATTTGTGTTTCAGGAGGGCGCGCTGTTTGACTCGCTGACCGTGGCAGAGAACGTAGCGTACCGGTTGCGCGAGGATCGACTCAGCGAGGATGAAATCGAGACACGTGTGCAGGAAGCGCTGCGCTTTGTGGAACTGGAGCACACCGGGGATATGCTGCCGTCGGAACTTTCGGGTGGCATGCGGCGGCGCGTCTCGATCGCGCGCACATTGGCGACGCGGCCTCCGATAGTGCTGTACGATTCGCCAACCGCGGGACTCGATCCGGTCACGGCGCAAACGATCATCACGCTGATCCTGCAACTGCGCGATGTATTCGGCGTAACGACGATAATGGCCACGCATCGATTACAGGATGGATTTGGACTGGCGAACTTTCGATTCGATCCGGAATCCAAGCGTGTGGTGCGCCTCGAAGAGAAGGAAGGCGCCGCAGCGCAGGATGGCGAACCGGCCACACGCTTTCTGGTTTATCGAGAGGGACGGATCTATTTCGAGGGTAAGCCGGAGGAACTGGCGGAGTCGAAGGATGCGTATTTGCAGCGGTTTTTGGCATCAATTTGATAGGCTGTGTGGGCAGAAAAGGTAGCGAGGGCCGGAAGATTTAATGGCGCAGGGCAAACAACTGACTTGGACGGAGCTGCGCGTAGGGCTATTTGTGCTGGTTGGGTTGTTTGTTCTTGCCGTAGGCATTTTTTATGTTACCGGCACGAATGTTATTGGGCCGAAGTATCGTCTCAAAACTTACTTGCCGGAAGTTTCTGACTTGGCCAAAGGGGCGCCGGTGCGCGTGGATGGCGTGGAGGTCGGAAACGTAGAGAACATCCAGCTGGTGCCGCGGACGCCGGGGCACGTTCCGGACAAGAATAAGAACATCGAAGTGGTGATGCGCATCGATCGAAAATTCCAAAATGACATCTTGACCGATTCGACCGCAACTTTGGTTACGGAAGGCTTGTTGGGCAACCGAGTGGTGAACATCACGCGCGGGTTCACGGGCGTGCCGTTGAAAGAAGGCCAGGAAGTCCAGGGCACTGAGGAAAAAGCCATTAAAGAAGTTGTGGAGCGCAGCGCGGACGTGCTGGCGAATCTCCAGGCGCTCTCGGACAACGTGAGAGACCTGCTGGCAGGGGTGCAGCAAGGGCGCGGAACGCTGGGCAAACTGCTCACGGACGATCAGGTGTATAAAAACTTGAATGGCGTGCTTGCGAAAACAAACCAGGTTGTGAGCGATATTCACGAAGGGAAGGGCACGCTGGGCAAGCTGGTGGTTTCGGATGAGCTGTATGGCAAAGTGAACACCGCGGTGGATAACGTGAACACGATTATGAGCGACGTGCGCAGCCAGAAGGGCACGCTGGGCAAGCTGCTGTACGATCCGTCGCTGTATGACGAGGCGAAAAAGGCTTTGAGCAGCGGTAACGCGATGATCAGCGACGTCCGCGGGGGCAAGGGTACGCTTGGCAAGCTGGCCACGGACGATGTCCTCTACAACAAACTGAGAGACACGAGCACGAACCTGGCTGATGCCACGGCGAAACTGAACGACAACACGACGAGCGTCGGAAAAATGTTCTCCGACCCAAAGCTATACGACAATCTGAGCGGTCTAACAGGGGACCTGCGGCTGTTGATCGGCGATTTTCGGCAGAATCCCAAGAAATTTCTGCACTTCAAGGTCACGATATTTTGATAATTTCGCCGCTTTGCCCGAAGCCTCAGCGCTGTGTTGTAATGAGCGTGTAACAAAGACTTAATAAGCTCCATTAATCGGGTTAATTGTGCCGACAAATGTGACGGATACGCAGGATCAGCAGCAGAAAACGGCGCCGCGCCAGGACGCGGCGAAATCGACGCTGCCGCAGCCGGGGCGCCCGGTCCCGAGTCGCGCGTATCCCGGGGCGCTAATCGTCGTGGAGGGCACGGACGGCTCGGGCAAGAGCACGCAACTGTACTTGCTGAAGCGCTGGCTGGAGATTGGCGGTTACCGGCTGCATTTCACGGAGTGGAACTCTTCGCCACTGGTGAAGTCAGCGACGCGGCGCGGGAAGCAGCGGCGGCTGCTGACGCCCACAACATTTTCGTTGCTGCACGCGGCGGATTTCGCGGACCGCTGCGAGCGGCAGATCATGCCGCTGCTTCAAGGCGACTATCTGGTGCTCGCGGATCGCTACATCTATACGGCATTTGCGCGCGATGCCGCCCGCGGCTGCCCGCCGCGTTGGCTGCGCAATCTTTATCGCTTCGCGCCCATTCCGGATATCACCTTTTATTTTCGCGCGCCGCTCGATGTGGCCGTAAACCGTATTCTCAGCGGACGGCCGAAGCTTAAATACTACGAAGCGGGAATGGACCTTGGATTGTCGTTCGACCGCTCGGAGAGCTTTCGCTTGTTCCAGGGGCGCATCCTTGACGAATACGACAGGATGGTGGATACCGATAATTTTGTCGTTCTCGACGGCACCATTCCCGTCAACAAACTGCAAAAACAGATGCGCGATATTGTCGCTTCCAAAATTGACCTAAAGCGGTTCGCGCCTCGCGTGGCTGAGGCGGAATAGCATGTCTGACCAGGAAAAAGACAAAGAGAAGCCGACGCCGCCCGCGGCCGCAGCCCCGGACGCCACATCCGCCCCGGTGACCGGCGCCGCGACGAAGACCGCCACCGAAGAAGAAGCCTCGCAATATTTCTATGGCGAAGCACTGGTCGGCTTCGATCCGAGCGAAATCACGGGCAGCTTGATCGTAATCGAAGGCATGGACGGCTCCGGCCGCTCGACGCAAATTACCCTATTGCAGGAGTGGCTCGAGTCCGAAGGTTTTGCGGTGCAGACGAGCGGCCTGCGGCGTTCGAATCTGGTTGGACGCGACATCGATCAGCTGCTGGCCAAGAACGCGGTAACCCGGCTGACCCTTTCTCTGATGTACGCGACGGATTTTTTCGATCAAGTGGAGCACCGCATTCTGCCCGCGTTGCGTTCCGGCACCGTCGTGCTTGCCGACCGCTTCATCTTCACGCTAATCGCGCGCGGCGTCGTGCGCGGCATCAATCGTGATTACATCAGCGGGCTGTACGCGATGGCATTGCGTCCGCACCTCACCTTTTGGCTCAACGTGCGTCCGGAAACCGCCTTCGCGCGCGAATTCAAGAAAGCGCAAGCAATCAGCTATTGGGAAGCGGGCCGCGATATGTCGCTTTCCCACGACCTCTATTGGTCGTTCATTCGCTACCAGACAATGATCAAGCGCGAATTTGAAGTCATGGCCAAACGCCATAACTTTATTGAGCTCGATGGCGAGGCCAGCGTCTCCGCGGTCAACAAGCTACTTCGCCAGCGCATTGCCGAGCAGTTGGGCATTCGAGCGACGAAATACACGCCCTCCGCTGCGCTGGCACATCTCTGGCGGTAAACTCTGCGAATGTCTGAGCCGGTCCACATCGCCGCCATCGACGCCGGCTCAAACGCAGTGCGGCTTTCTGTGGCGCGCGCTTATTCTGCGTTGGACATCGAGCCTCTGCACAACGAACGTTATTCGCTCCGGCTCGGAGAGAGCGTGTTCGTCCGGCACCGCTTCAGCGAAGACATTTTGAAGAAAGGCGTGAAGGCGTTTCGCCACTTCAAGGAAATCATGGACGAGTTCGGCGTGACGCGCTATCGCGCCGTAGCGACCAGCGCCTCGCGCGAGGCCCGTAATCGCGACGCGTTCGTCAGGCAAATCAAGCAGAAGGCCGGCATCGCGCTCGAGGTGGTCAGCGGTACGGAGGAGTCGCGCCTGGGCAGGGAAGCGGCCATTGCCGCGCTCGGACCGGAATCGCCTCCGCGCTGCATCGCCGACCTCGGCGGCGGCAGTCTGGAAATAAACATTCTTCGCGATCACTCCGTCGAACAGAGCGCGCAATTGCCAGTGGGCACTGTGCGTCTGATGACCACGCTGAACCTTCCCGGCGTAATTCGTCCCGCACAAGAGGAGCAGGTGAAGCGTTACGTGCGCGCGCTGCTGGAGTCGCGCCTTCCCTCGCGACCCAACCTTGCGGAAAGCATTGCCGTGGCGCTGGGTGGCAACGCGGAAACTCTGATGGCCGTAGCGCCCGGTCCCCGGCAGCACGGCGTACCAACATTGCAACTCGCCCTATTGCGCGAGCGCCTGGACGACATTCTGCGCCGCGATGTTCGCGAACGCATGAAGGCGTACGCGGTGAGGCGCGATCGCGCTGATGTCATGGCCATCGCTGCGATCACGTTCGTGACGCTCGGCCGCTACCTCAATCTGCGCACCCTTTCGATTCCGGGTGTCGGTATTCGCGAAGGGCTGCTGCAAGAAATCGCGCGCGACGCTTTTTCTCGC